>Ga0074199_1000315_pt1 | contig 86762 bp, 70 predicted proteins | sample EPASupsiteSAE347_FD_64528 | JGI IMG/M metagenome (GOLD analysis project Ga0074199, IMG submission 64528) | Bioremediated contaminated groundwater from EPA Superfund site, New Mexico - Sample SAE3-47 | ecosystem: Environmental > Aquatic > Deep subsurface > Groundwater > Contaminated ... | reverse complement strand
CTTTTTTCTCCCCCCTCGGGGGGAGAAAGGATAAGAAATCCCCTCCCAAGATGACTAACGGGTAATTGTCGTCAGTGGGGAATTCTAATTGTCGTCAAGAGGAAGAATAATTGTCGCTGGACAGATTGCGTCGGAACATATTTCTGAAGCCATTCAATATCGCACGTTGGACAGACAGTTCTGGATTTAAGTTGACGAAGTGAAAAACAGACGTACAATTATGTCATGAATCGTCGTCCTATTCTGTATGTCGTAGCCGGCCCTAACGGTGCGGGCAAAACTACTTTTGCGAAACGGTTCTTGCCACATTACGCCCGTTGCTTGGATTTCATTAATCCGGATTTGATTGCCAGCGGTCTATCGCCATTTGCCCCGGAGCGGGTGAGACTGGAAGCAGGACGACTGATGTTGACGCGGATGCATCAATATGCTTCCGCGGGGCGCTCTTTTGCCATCGAGACAACTCTTGCCGGACGATCCTATCTTCCAATGTTTAAACGCCTGAAGGCTCGTTCTTATTCTATGCACCTTTTTTATCTTTGGCTTCCTTCCGTTGATTTGGCCGTTCAGCGTGTGGCTGATCGGGTCAGACAAGGAGGGCATAACATTCCGGAATCGGATATTCGCCGCCGATTCTCAAAAAGCTTACACAACCTGCTTCAATTGTATCGCCAAGTTTTTGATTCATTGCATTTCTTCGACAATTCGGGGAATGTTCCACGATTGGTCTTTGAAGAATGGGAACATACGATTAAAGTGTACAATCAAGAATTGTACGCCAGTTTGGCACAGGAGAAAACACTATGAAATCAAAAGCGATGAATAAAATGCAGTGGACTTTGCACAGCCAGGCGCTCAAAGCCATGAAGGAGGCCGTAGTTCAAGTCATAGAGGAACACCGTCAGCGCAATCTTCCTCTGGCGCTTTGGAAAAATGGAAAAGTACGGATGGTTCCGCCTAGCCAAGTTTATAAACGCAAAACGATTGCATAAGATGCACAGAACCTGCTGAAAATGGCCATCAACGAACTCAATTTCAGTGCCCCTCCTGCGCCATAATGGCTATGAAGGGCAAGCCGGGCCTATGACCGGATACTGAAAGTCTCCCGCACCATCGCCGACCTTGCCGGGAAGGAACAGATTGCGTCGGAACACATTTCAGAGGTGATTCAGTATAAAACTCTGGATAGACAATTCTGGATTTGATATTCTATATTCAAAATGGAGTGGGTGTTAATTAACAATATCAGGCATGTCAAGGATATTATGCAACAAATCACTGATTATCTAAAAATTATGGTTCGCGCCCACACCGGCACAAGCGGAGTCCTGAAGCAAACCTTGACACGACACCGCAGTCGAGCGGGAATCCTGGTCCTCGGTATATTCCTCGCGGCCTTTGCTCCCGCCGCGGCAAATTCAAGCGGCAATGCATTTGTTGATACGAAGACTGATGCTTCGAATGCCTTAGGCGGCTTAAGCGTCTTAAAAATCGGCAACGCTTACACAGAAGGCGCCGGACAGATCATGACTATTTTTGACATCTGCGAAGCGATCGAACAGGCCCATAACGGGGAATACGACAAGGCGATGGCCACCCTGCTGAAGATAGGGCTCACCACTTTCTTCGATTCCACCGTTGGCCCTTTCGTCACGTCCATTGATGCCGGCAAAATGCTCCGGGATTCGGTCGTCAAGCAGATCTTTGAACCCAGAATCAAAATCCATTTTGACAAGTATCGCGAACTGCGCCTGACCGATCTTGAAGCCGAACTGGACAAGAAAAAGGTCGCGTACAAGACAAGCGATTTTGTCCGCTGGGCCGAGGATCCCCGCGGCGAATCGGTGCCGGACCGCGGCCAAGACACCGTCAAGCGGTGGCTCGACGAGGAATTCATGGGTGACGGCCAGAAATCGGCATATCTATACAATATCGCGCAAATGCGCATCCAGGATGCCGAGCATGACAAACAACCCATTGCCGTGAAATGGTGGTCCCGCTTCTGGACATCCGAAAAGCCGGTTCCCTTTGAAAAGACCAAGGAGTACTGGATCGAAACATGGAATGCCCAGGTCGTTGTTGAGGGCCTGGATATCGCCGTCAAGCGCCGGCGGGAATTCGCCAGGGATTGGTGCGTCATGAGCAGCATCATAATCGTAGTGGACGTGGAAAAACCAATTGAGGGCCTGAAATACGAAATCGAGTGCCCGGAACTGAACTGGCGTGAAAAAAAAGCCGTTACTCCCAATCCGCAAGGCAATTATGTGCTGTTTGCAAAGACGATTGATATGAAAAAATTCTCCGCGCTCCGCGCGAAGTATGCTGATCTGGGCGGCATCACCCTTCGCCTGAAAAGCAACAACAAGACCGTCGCCTCGAAATTTATTCCATTCGCGGACACGATGTCATCGCAGAACGTCAAGCAGGTTGCGGACAAGAAGAGCATGTGGAGCGAGTTCCGGGTCCCAGTGCGGTTTTCCTGGCGTCCCGACCTAGTGGAAAAGCTCAACCTGAAGTTCAACAAGGAAGCCAAGATTGATGGGATCGGTTTCCAGCTCGGCAACAGGAATATATCGCTCCAACGCGCTCCTGCATCCGGAAGCCTGCCAAAGGGAGTTCTGCCGCTGGAGAAATATTTTACGGGCGGAAAGATAGATTTTTTGGCCGTCCTGGAGGCATCCGGCCTGCCCACGGATGAGGCTCTTGACTGCTTATACGGATCCGCCAGGATAGATATCCGGTTGGCGTTCCGGATGCCGGATCCAGAGCGCGACCCAAAGCGGGACCCGCCGGACAAGACCACGTCCTTCTCCATAAACAGGACCATCCTGTGCCCGGAATCGGAGGTCAAGCTCGACTGTGATTTCACTCCGCGCCAGCGGCCAAAAATTGACGATGCCGAAGCGCGCGCCGCGCGCGCGAGGGAGGCGGCAAGGGCGTTTGTGGCCGCCCCGGGCACTCAGCCCAGGGATTATTTCAACTACATCTATCAGCTGCCTTTCAACGCCTCGCCGGACAACTATCAGGAACTTGCCGACCGGCGCATTAACCAGGAATTAGTTGAACCGCTTAAGGCTTTTGAATCGGAAATCAGCACGCTCAACGCCAGGCTTGCCAAACTTCGCGCCGACTTCGCAACACCGCTCCGCAAGGAGGCAACTGCCGTGGACCGGGGCGCACTGCAAATGCGCATTCCCATGCCGGCCTACAGGGAGATTCTCAAGCAGGATGTGGATGCACTTAAAAGCAAGATTGAACAGGGTAAGAAACAACTGAAGGAGCAGATGGCCGAAACGGAGGCGCTCACCGCCCGGCGGCTCGACGCGCTGAAAGACGCCGCCAGTCAGCTCGTCAATCTCAATGCCCCGGCCCAACCCCTTTTGACCGCCATTAATGCAATTGACAGCCTTATCACTGCCCAGCGAGACACGGAGCAGGTCTTCGCAGAATGCGAGCGCATTCTGGAGTATAAGCCCTACGCCTATGACATGCAGGTTGCGCGGCTGTCCCGGCCGGCCGCAGAAGCCGCGTTTTATCTGCCTTCGATCGAGAGCCTTCAGAAGCGCGCGCTGGAACTGCATGAGAAAACCGAGGCGCTGATAAAGGAAGATATCCGCCAACCCCAGTATCTCCGTCAGCTCTCTGATCTGCTGCAGTCTTTCAATGCCTGGGCCGATGGGGCCAACCCGACTCCCTCGCATGGCATCGCCCTGAATCAGTTGTACGCGTTCGTCACGGGGAATAAGGAGAACCCCGCGCAACCGCAGAAGCATACTGTCTCCGGGATGGTTTCCGAAATTGAAAGCGCCATAAAAGCGGCCATCACGCCGGAGACTGAATTACTCCAGGAATCAGCCGTTGTCCAGGAGCAGCTGCAAAGCCAGAAGCGCGCCGCTACGCGCCAGACGGACGGAATATCACCGCTCCTCGCGATCTATCTGCAGGATATCCCGACAGCAGGCGATATCCGGAATAGCATCAAGACGCTTGGCCGGCTGGATGAGCGTGCATTAACGGATCCCGCCTTTAAGCAAATCAAGGCCCTGGAACAAAAATGGAAAGCGAACGAGACACTGCCCTCTGCATCCGGGCGTCCTACAGAACACGCCTTCTGGGTGCTGTTCTGTGCAGACAAACTGGATCGCTTCCTTACGCTTACAACGCCGGACATCATGGCGCGCGGCGACGGTCAGGCAAAGGAATGGATCGCCGAATACAATACGCTCATGGCAACCGGCATCAGCGCCGGATCATATCTGCAGGATTCCCTTGACTGGATCAGGCAGGCGGATGCCCTGAGCCAGGATCTGCCCCGGCTGTCAAAATCTCCGTGGCCGGACCGCTGTGAAGTCGCATGGATCGCCAACTATGAGTTCCCACACGCGGGCGATACGCTTGCCACCAACATGGTTGCCGCATGGCTGGGCGCCATGGATGCGCTCGACAAAAAGATGCGAAGTGATATCCAGGCCTTGTCCGCCATGCCGTCTGACAAGCGGGAGGCGGAAACTGCCCGGCTCCTGGCCATTGCCAACGATTCATTCTGGAATGCGCTCGGCCTGCAACCGCTCGCCAAGACTACGATGGGAAGTGCCATCTACTATGGATGCTACCAAGCCCGCCATACCGCCGATGTCTATGCCCCGGCCCATGAGAAATGGAGCCGGCTGCAAACAGCCTGGCATGACGCATTGAAAAAGTGGGGTTCGCCATCTTCAAACGCGCCGTCGCCCAAGGCATCGGATGAACCCAGCAAGGCCGCGCCCGGGAGGCAGGATGCCGATGCCAAGCCCAAGCAGGATAGTCAAGCAACATCACAAGCCTATCAGGAGTATATGGCCGCCCACAACGCCATGGCAAAACTTATGGCCGCTGGCAAAGGCGATACGCCTGAAGGGCAAAAGGCCTACGCCGATTTCATAAAGGCCAAAAACAAGTACGATGCATCGCTGGCCAATGAACCTTCCGGCAAAGCTGAATGAGCGTGGCGCCATTGCGGAAGAATCAAGATGGAATAGACAAGAATATTGCGCGTTTTTTTTGACAGCAATACGGATTCTGAATTTGTCTTCCCGGTTTTTATTGCTTGATTCCAGCCGGCATGCGTATATGATTAAAGTTATAGAGTTCACACGGCACAGCACACAATCAATGCAAACCGCGCAGAAAAAAAATCCGGAGGCATGAGAACATGAAATACAAATTAATTGTCAATTTCGCATTTGCGGCATTGGTGGCCACATCATTGTCGGCACAGGAAACCAACAAAACGGGAACCGTCAGCGTCATCAAGGACTTCAGCGGCAAAGTGACCGCCATCAAGCTCATCGTCACCAGTTACGACATAAAACTTGATGAAAACAGCAAGCAGCTGATTTATATGGACGGCGAAAGAACCCTCGTTACCGGCATGCTTAATGATGAAGGCGGAAAGAAGTTGATTACACTGGATCATCCTAGGCAGAAGCAAATACAGGCGGGAGAAGCCGGGAGCAGCAGCGCAGCCAAAAGCGCCGGCAATCAAACGCCCGGCGCGCCGATCAGTGAACCCGGCATTATCAGCATTACCAAGGATGCCGCCGGCCAAATTTCCGCCATGAAGGTCATCGTTGACTTTCGCGCCATTAAACTGGACGAAAACGGCAAACGGCTTGAATCCATGGATGGGAAAAAAGTCAAAATCAAATACGACGCCTCCTGTGACGCGGGTTTAGTGCCCGTGACGGAAATTGAACTTGTTGAAGACGCCGCCCCGCCTGCTTCCGACAAATAGAAGACTTCAAAACGCTTTAGCCCTGATGGCCCCATTACCGTTTCGCGGCTTGAAACGGACGGGGATAAGACCGGTCATAAGGAAAAGAATTGTTTTATGTTACTGTGGCTGAAACGATGGATGGCGTATCTTTTGCTCTCTTCAGGGCTGGTACTGCTCTTTGTCCCATTGTGCACCCATCGCATGGAAAACATTGACAAGGATTGTTTCTTTCTGGAAAACAGCGAGAATCTTTCCACCGCCGAGAAATCCGCCCGACCGTCCCCCTCCAAACCGGACTCTCCTGAAAATGTGCAAAAACAAAAAGCCATGGAAGACGCCAGCGCGGAAAAAATCCTCAATCCATACGGCTATCCCCGGATAAAGCCTGAGACCATGGCGCATTATCCCGCCCTCGCGGATGCGGTCAAGACCATGCAACGAATATGGTCCTACACCCCCCGTTTAAACCGGCAGGACGCAGTATCGCCGGAAGAGTGGAATGCCTTCAAAAAAGAGGTGGGAATCTCTGCGGAAGAGGATGCATTCCAGTATGGCCGGTATATTTTCAGGGGGCATATCAAAAAAGAAAGCGTTTCCATCCCGGTTGAAGTCGAGCATCTCAAAACCGGATGCAAGGTGACGGGCGGACTCTTTTTGATTCTTGGCCTTTGGGCGCTTTGCGGAACCTATCTTCCCCGGTCCGGCGGCATTCGTGTCGGCCGGAGGAGCGCGATCATTACATGGGATGTCATCATCGTCCTGGTGGGCAGTCTGTTCACGTGGTGGTTTCTGGAATTCGTCCTGGCAAATTTCTTTCAGACCGCGACGGAATGGGGCGAGGACTTCGCAGTCGGGATGGGGATTTTCTGGGTGGCGCTCGCGTATCCGGCGCTGGCGCTGATTACCACGGCCATGTCCAGCCAGACACTGTGGATCACGCGTGAAGCCATAATGTTGAAAGGGTTATTTGGCGCGGACACCGTAAAATGGTCTGAAGTGGAAAACATCAGCGTTTCGCAGGCCTTCTCCCCGCGCAGGCTGGGCGGAATATGGGCCCCGCACCGAGTCATGAAGATTCTGGAAATCAGCGCCAAAGGCTCCATCCTGCGCGTCTTGGAACCTCCATGCGCCTCAACCAAGAAAAAAATTAGTGACGCACTGCTGGAGCATGCCCCGGAAAAATTAAAGCCAAGCGTCACGGCCATGGCAAAGGAATGGCTGTCATCATGCTAATCAGAAAGTCCTTCTGCGTTCTGCAAGAGATCACGGAAATATTTAGCAGATATGACGTGACGAGCGGCTGTCTGAAACATGAGCTGACAGAATGATGTTTGTAAAACGGGCCAAACAAGTCCTTCATCCACCATGGGCAGATAAATTAAAAGCCCAACGTCGCTGCCTGGCGGAAAATTCTGTGTCAAGGCAGAGAGCCAAAAAGACCAAGACGTTTTACCGGCAATAGCCGGCAAACACGTTCTACTTCCGGTTTTATTTCTTGCAGGTCAATCATGGATATCACTCACATTAAATTATTTACAGCCATATCACATTACCTTGCCATAGGTAAATATAATTTGCCTGAAAATTCTTACCCAAAATCTGCTTGACTCGTGAAAACTTTTTCAAGTATCTATATATGGTCTTTACGTAGAAAGCAGGATGTCCGAGAAATCGTGCTGTCTATAATGTAACAACATAATATATGAGGATTCATTGAAAACACATCATTGGCTGATTTTCGTTAATGCTTTGGCAATTGGTATAACCCTGGTTTTTTCAGGATGCGAAGGAGGGGGGGAAGATGCCTCATATCACACGGACACCGCGCACTCTTTATATGAAGCGGCGTATTACACCAACTACACCAGCGCCGAAACTTCTTCAACGGACACAGTGACCGATACGGCGACCAACACGGCTCCTACCAACACGACCAGCACGGTCTTGAATGATGACCCAAACTGCAATCTTGTGCTCAAGCATCAGAATCGTGATATCCATAACGACGGCCAAGTTCACTACGTGAACAGAGTTCTTACCTCTGATCCGTTCAAGTCGGCAAATCCGGTATGCGTTCAGTACAATGATACTCGGACCGGAGAGGTGACGGTGTGGAAGGATCATAGAAGCACAGGCCGACGGGTAGACAAACTGCCAAGCGATCGCGGCATTGACAAAATCGTCGTGTGGTACGAGTAGTGGATATGCATGCTGGACCGGCTAGCTCATCGTGGATGTGGCCGAAGGGGGACCCAAGAATTCTGCGTACACATTATGGTCACCAACTCAAAATGATGGGGGCATATCCAGATCCGGACAGCCAGGCGTAAAACACGCTGGCTAAAGGATCATACACGGCCGGATCAGCCTTGCCGTCGCCGTCATAATCGGCGGCCCGGGCCAGCATCGTCAATCCCCCGATCCCATTGAGCACGGTTGTTGCATACCCCTGGCTTGACAGCGCGCATAACCAGCGCCCATTGGCGGCCTGATAGAGCGTGGGGTCGGCCTTGCCATCACCGTCAAAATCTCCGGTAACAGGCACAAACCCCTCTCCTCCGGCAGTCATGAATGAGGCCGGCACATATCCCTGCGAGGAAAACATTATCTGCCACTGCCCGGTTTCGGTCCGGCATACGGTTGGGTCAGTTTTGCCGTCGCCGTCATAGTCGGCGCTGGCATTAACCCATTCTGCGCCTCCAAAACTAATTACGACACCAGCATATCCGGACCCGGACAGCCATGCCGCGAATAGACCTGCGGCGGCAGAATACAACGCCGGGTCGGCCTTGCCGTCCACGTCAAAATCGCCGCTGACCGGCACGCAGTTCGCGTCGCCAAGCGACGTCGTATTCAGGTTGTATGCCTGCGATGAAAACCGCACCAACCACTGCCCGGCGATCGGATCATACACAGCCGGGTCGGCCTTGCCATCCCCGTCAAAATCGCCAGGAACCGTTTGACTGAGGATGGATAATTGTGCGCCCATACTCACCGCGTAAGAGGCATAACCGCTGCCGGATTGAAAAACGGTCAGAACGCCGCTGACGGCATCATACACGACCGGGTCGGCCTTGCCGTCACCATCATAGTCATTGCCGCCACGCTGCAACGGTGATCCGTAATGCGCGATTTTCGCCTGCATGGCGGGGGTCAACTTCTTAACCAGCTCCGCATTATACGCATGCGACGTCGTGTCAGAGAGAGAGATATTACCGAATATCCGTTCGGCGCCGACGGCATATCCGAGCGATTTCCACGCAGGCGAATTGGATACAACCTGGGGATCGACATCGGTCGTTATAATGGAAATGGTATTGTCACCGTTGCGGCGGATATCCCAGGCGCGAAACTGCTGAGGGAAGTCCCGCAGTGAGGGGGTTTCCACCTCCCAGAAGCCATATTCCGGATGGGCCGGATCAGGCGACGGCTGGGGCGTCACCGTGTTCTTATGTCGGTGGCCCGCCATCACCAAGACGAGATTCGGATAATTGTGGAGCGTGGCGATCAAGTTTGATTCGGCTTGCGTATCATAGAACGACGTAGTGAGGTTGGTATTGAAGAGATCCTCTTGCGGAAGAATGGGGATATGGCACGCGATGATCATGAGCTGATCCGCGTCCTGGCCTTTTTGAAGCTCATTGGTGAGCCAAGCCAAGCGCGCCGCGTCAACCCAGCCAGCGCCATAAAACGTCGAGAGCTGACCCAGTGCGTTCGACTTGCAGGTATCGTCGAGAACGATCACCTTGATCGGCATGTTCGTCACCGGCTCAAAAGTATAGCAAGCCGCCAAGCTCCCGGTGGCGGCGGAAGCCAAGTTGAATCCGTGTCCCCGCGGGGAGGATACGGTATTAAAGAACTCATTAACGTAATTCGTGGGCGAAGTGATATCCAGAGTGAGGGTATGGCGGCTCGCGTCGGGGGCGACAGTCGGAGGCGCAGAAAAAAGGTTCGTCAAGCCCCATTGGATCACGGCGCCGTAGGGGGTGCTCCCATCGACGACACCGACATACATGCCGACACCATCTGCAGCAGGCGGGATCAAGGGGCCGTTGGTTGAAATATTGAGGACGTTGGAGCCCACCATGGCTTCCTGGATTTTTACGGTCGGATAACCGATGCCCATCCACATCTGATCATGATTGCCGATGGCAGCATACCAAGGGATGGAACGGTCTAGGCCGGCGGCCTGAAAGGGCATCTGATAGTCTATATTGGCGGCGCCGAGGTGCGCACCGGAACTGGGCGTAATATATTGTCCGTCCATAACATCCATAAACCAGCGCAGTTCGTTAAATTGCGAAGCGTTGGCTTCATCGCCGAGACTAATGCCAAAATTGAAAGGGGTCACCTGGTGCAAGGCGTTAATGGTTCTGACTGCGGCATCAAGACGATAGGTTGTGGCAAAAATGACCGGCGAATAAGCCGCATGATTAAGCCCCCCCAGCCCATCGTCAAGAAAACCCGCGCTCCAACCGAGATAAGGCACTTCAGCCGGGGATTCCTTGTCGGTGATGTGGACATCGCTCACGGAGAAGAAGGACAAAAGCCGCGCCAGATTACACGCGCCCGCATAGCCAGCGGGCATCAGGTCAAACCTCCGCCCCTCGTTTGTGCCGGCCCCCAATTGCCACGCGCTGTAGCCATAGACTGCATACATGGGCACGTTTGAGGGCGCAACCGGCGGCGTGCCCGGCGGTATGGCAACCGGCAAGATCGTCTGTTGGCGTGTTGTCGGCACGGCTCCTCTTCCGGAAACTGGAAGCCAGAGCAAAGCCGAGAGACTAACGATAGTAATGAGCATTTGTTTCATGGATACACCTTTGTTCTTTCTGTGCCGCCTGTGCGCGTCACCTCATCTGTTACCAACTCAAAGTGGCTATACGATAATTTGAACCAGACAGCCAAGCGTAAAACACGCTGGCTAAAGGATCATACACGGCCGGATCGGTCTTGCCATCCTCGCCATCATCAACTGGAATCAAATTATTATTTATATCTCCGGTTATACCTTTTCGGCAAGTACTTTTTGAGGAAACTTGTAGCACATCTTTCAGCGCTTCTTTTGCACCAGGTCTCGGCGCCCACAAATGCAGTATTCAGTGCCCCCGGATTCTCCGGATATTTCTTCTAAAATATTAACTTTAGCAATATTCTGGCAAAATGATAGACATTTTTAAAAATGTCCCATACAAAGCTTAGAAGAAGAAAGCGCAATTCACCTTTAACCAATCGCAGCTTAACCTGGTCATCAATGCAATGCAAAGTGAAAAGCAAGCAGACAAAATAATCCATTCTTGCCCGAAGCGGCGATCCCAATACAAAATGACTTCCAGACTGGCCTTCGTATGACGAAAAAGTACGTTCCACAATGATTTTCAACACTGAGAGCAGGTTTGAACAGGACCCTGTAAGACCAATTTAAATGAAAGTCTTGACAAGACAAGGGAAATTAATACCATTCTTGCGCAAGAATATGAAATTCGCGCCTGTTTCAGATATGAAACGCTTAACCCTGCTGTTATTTATTTTAACAGCTGTTTTGGGCCGCGCCGGGGAAGAATCATGGAAGTTTGTTCGCATTTCAGACACCCAAGCGGACACCTCCCAATGGAAAACAACCGCCGATCACCGGCTTGTCAATGTCCAGATTTGCGGGGAAATAGCAAGGGCAATTGTGCGGGAAAAGCCCGACCTCGTGATTGTTGCGGGCGACCTGGTTACCCAGGGCCGCGGCGAGGCGTATAAACTCTGGCGGGAGGTCATGGCTCCGGTTTATCAGGCCGGGATTCAAGTTTATCCGGTGCGCGGCAATCATGATGACAGCCCAATAGCGTGGAAAAACACTTTTGGAACAGATATTCCCGCCAACGGCCCGCCGGGTGAAACCGGCTTTACCTATTTCTTCACCAACAAAAATGCGCTTTTTGTCGGAATGGATGTTTACATCAACACCAACCGCCTTCATCGCATAAACCAGGAATGGCTGGATAAGATTGTTGCCGGAAACACCCTGCCGCATGTTTTTGTCTACACCCACGAACCGGCCTTCAAACTTATCCACGCCGATTGTCTGGGGGCATATCCGGAAGAACGCAATAAATTCTGGGCAACCCTGAAAAAAGCCGGCGCCAGAATTTATCTTTGCGGGCACGACCATGTCTTTGATCATGCAAGAATAGATGACGGCGATGGAAATCCCGGCAATGACATTCATCAGTATCTGGGACCTCCCGGCGGAGGAATTCTTGGCAAATATGACGGCACAAATGAGCCTTATATTCCGAGGCGTGTCTTTCATGAGGGAAGCTGTGGTTATATCGTTGGTGAGGTTAAGGGGCCGGATGTGAAAGTTGTCTGGAAACGCCGGGTAAATACAAATGTTTTTGAAGAGGTCGAATCATGGAGCTATACGGTGCCGATTAAAACAGGCTCGGCAAAATAAAGCGGCCTGTTATTTTCAAGCATCATGAAGAAATTAACGAAACATATATCTGCTGTAGTTGGAACATATTTTTCCGTTGTTTTGTTTTTGTCAGCGGCGCCGCCGGCGCCGGAACTGCAGGTAAAAGCCTTCCGCACATTCGGCACCGGCAAGGCGGATTCCTCCGCCACTGCCATCAACCCTCCCGACGGCCTGGCATTCACCAGGAACGGCCTGCTGGTTGCTACGGACGCCCTGAACCACAGGCTTCAGGTTTTCAATCCCATCACCGGCGAACATCTCGGAAGCGCCGGAGATTCCGGACTTATCACCGGGCTCATCGTCAATGTGATTTCATTGCCGGATGACGGCCTCTTGGTCAGCGATGAAACGGCCAATCAGGCTTATTGTTTTGAAAAAGCCGCGAATGCCAAAGCCGGATACCAGTTTTCCGGCAAGCCGCTCTTCAAAGATGATGGTTTCAAAAAGTTGAATGGCCTGGCCTGCGATTCAAAGAAAAGGGTATATGTGGTTGATGGACACAGGGGAGAAGTCCGCCGCTATCTTCTTCCTGATTTCAAGTCCGATCCTGGCTGGAAATTCCAAATCAGCAAACCTGTTCTCAACCGGTCTGAAGGCATTGCCATTGACGAAAAGACCGGCACATTGTTTTTGACAAGCGAATGGGATGGCATAATCCATGCATTCAATCTGGAGACGGAACAATGGCTGGGTAAAACCATCGGATGTAAAACTGACCCCCTGATTGGCAAACCGCTCGGACGATCCGTGTTTCAGGGGTCGGTCGAAGGGCTTGCGGTAATAGGCGATTATCTCCTGGCGGTTGATGAAGGTCATGAGGATCCGTCAGCCAACCAGCCGGGGCATCTGCTGATTTTTTATCTGCGTAGTCCGGTGTTGTATGACACCGGCGTTGAAGCATGCCGGTCCCGGCTGGAATCAGGCACGGCGGAGGGACTGGTCGGATGGTTCGGTTCCTACCGGTCTGCGGACGGTGTGGCGGTTTTTCCCGGCGACGCGAACACGGCGGCCATGGTCGCGGTGGCGGACCAGGGCGCATGTCGGGTTCTCGTTTATTTCTGGAAGGATGTAATAGAGGCTCTGCGGCAATGCAAAAAATCTGCTCATTGATTAAAAATCTGCTGACAAAAATTTACGGAAATTTCAGGCGGGAGGAACTTATCCGCGCCCTCCTCCTGGGGGCCGCATTCGCAATTATTATCGGCACCTACTGGACACTCCGTCCTTTGAAAGACGCTTTGTTCAAGGTTATCGTGATAGGCGACGGCGTCCATACGGACGCTTCGTACCTGGCCTGGGCAAAAATCATTTCCGTCTGCGTGCTGGTGCCGCTCGTCATCTTCTACAGCCATCTGGTGGACAAATTCAAGCGTCAATCCCTCTTTTACCTGATCGGCGGATGCGCAATCTGCGGACTTCTTGTTTTCAGCCTTTTGTTCAGCCATCAGATACTGGGACTGCATAATAAGGTTGCCCATCCCGGACGTCTGCTCGGCTGGTTCTGGTATGTCTTTGTGGAGGCCTATGGTTCCCTGCTGATCGCGTTGTTCTGGGCTTACGCCTCGGATGTGGTTGACGCCCAGACCGCAAGAAAGTCTTTTCCGCTGATTGTCATGATCGGCCAGTTTGGAGGCATTATCGGGCCGCAGGCCACGGACCTGCCCACCATTATGCATTTTGACACCTGCGCGCCGCTGGTGGCCGGATGCGCAATCAGCACGCTGGCGGTTCTGATAGTAATCAGGCTGTTTTCAGCAAGACTCTCCCGTCACCCCATGCCGGATGCGGCGGAAACGGCAATCTTTTCCAAAACAAGCGCGCGGGGAAAAACAGGTTTTGTTGAAGGGCTTCGGCTCCTGTTCACCCAGCGTTATCTGCTGGGAATATTTCTGGTGGTCGCCATCTATGAGATCATAGTCACTATTTTTGATTTTAATTTCAAGCGGCTTGTTTTTCAGAGCACTACCGGCGATAAGGCCACGGCGGAGATGCTGGGCGATTTCGGCACGGCGGTCAATCTGGTGTCGTTCCTGTGTCTCGCCTTTGGAATCGGCAATGTCCAGCGCCGGCTGGGCATGAAAGCCGCCCTGTGCGCCATGCCGTTCATAATCGGGGCCATGGTCATCGGATTCAAACTGGCGCCTTCTCTTACGGTGCTTTTCTGGATCATGGTTGCCGGCAAGGCGCTTAACTATGCGCTCAATTCGCCTTCTTTGAAACAGCTCTATATTCCAACGTCGCCGGACGCAAAATACAAGACCCAGGCGTGGATTGAAATGTTCGGGGCCAGGGGCGCCAAGGCGGGCGGTTCGCTCGTCAATACGCTGCTTAAAGTCTTCCAGAGCCGCGCGGGCGATGTCGCCATCGGGTTCGCCATGTATGTCACCTTTGCCAGCATATTTTCAGGGATCCTCCTGGTCGGATGGTTCTTTGCGGCTCTTTTCCTCGCGCGGGAATATGACCATCGCGTCAACATCAGTTCGAAAAATGATTAAAAAAAGCAGACGCCAGCTCCCCATACTTTTTCGCAGCGGGCATCCATAATCAGGCATGGATAGGATTCTTCCAGTCTCCGTTTCGCAAATGCCACTAATTTATCATCCAATCCTTTGTTAATTTCACCGGCCGTGCTGGCGCTGAATTCATGCCCACAGAGTTCTTCTGTCTATCCCGTCTCTGTCGCAAATCGGGAAAAAATATGCGCAAATCGCGGTGGCGCGCGCCGACCCGTTATGCTAAGAATCAGACAAAACAAATTACCGATTGCCAATTTGGCGCGTTCCTGCGCCGCGTATCTAAGAAAGGATTTATGACCAAAAACATAATTGGATTTATTATGATCAGTTTCAGCGTTGTCATGTCCCTTTATTCTGATACGGGGGATTATGGCCCGAAATACATGGCGCCGACCGATGAAGTTGTTTCGCCGCATATTACCTGGGCCAAACCCGGCTGGCGCGCGCCCATCAAGGCATTATGGATTGTATATCGGGGCGGCATGCGGGAAGTCGTTGAAATGCGGGAACGGATTGATATGGATGCGGATGTTTTTCCTTTGGGCGATCCCAATGTCTTTTGCTCGACTTATGATCCGTGGGAGATTGATGTGATGCCTAATGCGGAAACGATGGCGGCCGACCTTGAGCGGAAACTGGAAAAACAATATGACGCGATTATTCTGGGCAATATCAATTGGGATGTCCTGCCCATGCCGGCCAAGTATAAAATATTGAAAAAAGTGAAGGAGGGGGCGCTTCTTTTTGGGACAGTAACCAAGACTGATGAATATTTGAAACGCGCCATGGAAAAAAAAGAGAGCTTCAGCGGAGAGATGCTGTTGCCAATCAAGGGTCTGCCGGCGTTTGAAAAATACCAAAGCCTGGCAGAACTGCTTAAGGGGACCGTGGAATGCGCCAGATTTGAGAAAGGCCGCATCGTTTTGCTGAAGGGGTATGATATCCCGCCGTTACAGGCTTTGACACCCGGGGTTGCGCGCGTATCGTCGTTGTTCAATTTAGAGGACTTGACGCCGGGAATTGCGCGCACCTCGCCGCTCCAGGTCAAACAGGTGGAGTATGACTATTACCTGGCCTATGTCGTCCAGTTATTGTATTGGGGACTGGGATGGGAGATGCCGGCAAGGATCAGCGGGGAGTCATTTGTCAGGGAGGACCGGGCGTCAATCAAGCCGCTGGAAATATCGTTAAAAAGCGAAAAGGATATTCCGTGCGATGTGGAATGGAAAGTGCGGTCGTTGGATAATAAAATTCTGTTGAAAGAAAAGACGGCGGCAGCATGGAAGGAAAGACAAGCGGCGATCGGGATTGATGTTCGCGGCAAGCTTCCGGCCGGATCATATTTTGTGGATATCTGGGCCAGGAGCGGCGGAAAGACGCTGGGATTCGGGTCAATGTATCTTGAACTTACAGGCAAAACAAGGATTCGGGCGGTGGAAATCAAAGCGCATTGCAAGCAAAATGAACCGCTGGCCGGTAAAATAATAATTGAAGCGCAAGAAGATTGCGGACCGTCTGAGCTTTGGATTAAACGGATGGATGGTTTTGGACGGATCACGGGAAAGACGAAGCTGAACGTTGAAAAGGCCGGCCAGGGTGAAAGTCGCGAGATCTTGTTTGGAATGGATGCCGTCACCCCCTTGACGGTCATCCAATATCTTTGCATAGATTTGAAACAAAACGGGTTGATTGTTGATCGAAAACGCAGTTCGTTTTCGATCAGCAATTTATATCCCGAAAATGATTTTCGATATATTCAATGGGCGGACGCGCCATATAGCCGCCAGAACATGAGTTATCTGGACCGGCTATATTGGTCCGAACTCGCAAAAGCCGGCGTAGATACGATACTGCTATGGTCGCTTCAATCTTACACTGAAGCGCCGTATATGGCCAATCTGCGGTGTTTGCTTTATGCGACGCGTATTGTTGATAAGGCGGCGGCAGAGATCGGCACCATGGCGCAATTACAGCAGAAATGGGATTCAGGGAATCATGTACGCAATCCATGTCTTGCGGATCCCAGGTATCGCGATAAACTGGCGGCGGATTTGACCCGGACGGCCCAACGCGCGGCCTCCTATTCAACAACCGAATTTTCCATGGGTGATGAGTGTTGGTTGGGCGCCCGGCACGGAATGCCGTTGGAATTTTGTTTTTGTTCGAATTCTGTGGCGGCATTTCGGCAAATGCTGAAAGCGGAATACAAGAGCATCGAAGCCGTCAACCGGGAATATACGGCGCAATATGGAACCTTTGACGAAATTCAGCCGGTGACGCTGGAGGAAGCCAAAAAAAATGCAAATTTAAGACCGTTATGGGTGGATTATCGCCGTTACATGGAAAACGAATGGGCGGGTATCTATCGGTTTGGGGCCGAAACGATCCAAAAAGTCATTCCTGATGCCAGGGTTGGGTATGAAGGTAGCGACGGAACGATCAGCAGTTTTAACGGCGGCGACTATGACAAGTTAATGCGGGGCATGAAATTTAACAATTCCTATGACGGCATGTTTGTTCCATTGGCGGTGAAGGACTTCAGCCGGCCGGACACGCTGTTGGGCATGGGATGGACCGGAGGATATTATCATCATCGGAGTGAGATTTTTCACCGCTATATTCCCTGGAAACATTTACTGCGCGGGGCCAATGCCCATTGTCAGTGGGCGGCTTCTCCCCACTATCCCATTGGCGGAAGCCTGATGGCGCCCGACTTGTCATGGTACGATTTTAGTGTTTTCAGTCAAAGGGAAGTGGCTGAAATCAAACAGGGAATCGGCAAGCTGCTGATCAATGCCGGCAAGCTTCACGATGGCGTTGGGGTTATGTATTCGGCCGGCAGTGTCCACGTCGCCGCAATGACAACCGGGATATTTGAGATGAATGAGGTGTTGAATAATGTGGTCAGCTTGTTGGAGGACAATCGCGTCGGATTTCGGATCGTATCCTATCGCCAGGTGCGGGAAGGCATCCTGGGCGCGGGTGATTTCCGGATATTAATCCTGCCCTTTGTCCAGGCGCTGTCCCGGCAGGAAGCCGAGGCGATTCGGGCGTTTGTGGACAAGGGCGGCGTGGTGATCGCTGATCTGAGGCCGGGTGTTTGCGATGAACATGGCAAACCATATGAGCAGGGAATACTGGACGATGTGTTTGGGATTAGCCAGAATACCGGAAATCCGAAGATGCGGACCGGCATCATGAAGATCATTACGGATGGTTGTACCGGGGATGTCGGCCGAGTGACGGCCGATGCGTCGGTGAAAATGGCCGGCGGGTCGGCGAACGGACGCATGGACCAAACGCCGGGATATATCGTTCACCAATATGGGAATGGAAAAGCGGTGTTGTTGAATTTCACCCTGACCGGTTATACCGAACCGGCCGGTGCCGCGGACGTATCGTTAAAATTGCTAAAGCCTGGACATGAAAAACTTGAAGCGGCGCTGAAAACTGTTCTCCGTGACGCCGGGCTGAAAACCGCGGTTACGATCCGGCCGGATGTGCCCGGCCTGCGCGTGTACCGGTACCAAAACGGCAATCAGGAATATGTGGGCCTGCTCCAGGAATTGCAGGATGCTCCCATAGAATATACCAAAGGAACCGCCCGAAAACTGACGGCCACCAGAGTGAATATGGCGCTGTCAAAATCCTATCATATTTACGACATGCGAAAACATGAATATTTGGGTTTCAGTGATCGGGTGGATATGACAGTGGAAACGGGCAAAGCGCGATTGCTGAGTTTGATGCCATATCAAGTGAAGAAAGTCAGCCTGTCGGCGCCATGGTGGGTGCGCGGCGGCGAAGAATTGAAGTATCGCGTGAAGATTAAAACGGATGGAACCAAAGCCGGGATGCATGTCGTCCACTGGTCTTTAATATCGCCGGGAGGAAAAGAGGTTAAGTGGTATACTGGAAATCAGGTCTTGGAGCAAGGCGCCGGCGAAGGACGCATTACCCTGGCGTTGAACGAGGAACCCGGCATCTGGAAACTGGCGGCGCGGGACACGGCCACCGGCATATCGGCAACCCGGTTTTTCGTGGTCACGAAAGGAAAATAATTTTTTTGTCAGCAAGCAAAAAATCAAGATGAAGGAGACACCATGAAACACGACGTAATTCTTTACATGTCGGCGCTTATTATGGGGATCGCCGGCGCCGTCCATGGCGCTGATGCCCGGGGTTACACCGGTTGCCTGTTGCGCGAAGAACCAGTCCTGGACGGAAAAATTGAAGATGCGGTCTGGAATACGGCGCCGGAAGCGAAGGGATTTTTTATCCTGGGCAAAACTAATGCCGCGGTTGAAAGACCAACCTCTTTCCGCGCCGGCTGGACAACAAACGCATTATATTTGGCTGTAAAATGCATTGAACCGACGCCGGAAAAATTGGTGGCAAACCAAGCCGATGACGGGAAAGTATGGTGGGATGACAGCATTGAATTGTTTGTTTTACCGGAACCCGATAAATCCAAGATTTATTATCAACTTGTGGTTAACAGCCGGGGATGCCGCTGGAACGGCGTTGGGAGCGACCGGCATGAACTCATGCGCTGGGAGGCGAAGAGTTTTATCGGCAAAGATTACTGGTCATTGGAAATCAAAATCCCCTTTGAAACCATCAGGCAAATTCCTTGTGACGGCAAATTATGGAAATTCAATCTTGCCCGCAATGTGCAAGCAGTTTCCACCGCGGAAAAGCACACCACCTGGTCGCCGTTAAAGGGTGGATTTCGTGATCCGCTGAACTTTGGCTGGTTGTATTTCAAGGCCGTCGCGTGTTCGCCGGAAGAGGTTGCCGCAAACTTGCCCGAGGCATTGTATCTGCGATGGCGGGTGAAGGAAATCGCCGGCGAGTACCCGAAATACAAGGACGCGCTCGACAAAGGCTTGAGTTACGAAGGGTTTAAAAGCGAAGCGGGATTGTTGAAGAGCCAATGGGAATGGATCGAGCGGATCAACGGGCAGGAGAAGATGGATCCGGCCGGGCTGATTTCCGGCTTCGGACAATCCGAACGCCTGATCGAAAAAACCAAAAACTTTAAAGACCGCGTGTTAATGGAGTCATTGTTTCATCCTTAAATTCCGGAGTCCTCCCATGCGTTATCAAACATACAAGTGGTTTATATTGCTTGTCACGCAATTCGCGTGGACATGCAGTTTGCTCGCTCAACAAGAAACCCCATTGAAACTGGTTGATCAATGGGGCAACAAAAATCCGCCGTTTTCATTCAAATTCAACGGCGAAACATCTGAATCATTATTTAAGAATTGCGCGCTGGCCTGTGACACGAAAACCAATCAGGAATATTTATTGGATACGATCCGATATAATCTGCCGTCCGGACTCGTGGTCAGATGCGAGCGGAAGAAGTTTAAAGATTATCCGGCGGAGGACTGGGTGGTCTATTTCGAAAACACCGGGAAGGAAGACACCCCGATCATTGAAAACATCCAGGCCCTGGACTGCCGATTGCCGGGCACGGAAGAAAATAATTTTATTTTGCATTATTCCAACGGCAGTCAGGCCAAGGCGTCGGATTTTACGGGATATAAAAAACTCTTGTCCGGCAAACGCAAAAAGATTGAAATTGGATCCATGACAGGAAGGGCATCGGATCCCTATCTGCCTTTTTTCAATCTTCAGGGTGAGGAGGGCGGTCTTGTCATGGCCGTTGGCTGGTCCGGAACATGGCAGGCGGTTTTTGAAAGGCCGAAGGATGCGGCGGTCTTGTCAATCCGGGCCGGAATGCCGGGAACGCATCTTAAGCTTCATCCCGGGGAACGGATCCGGACGCCGCGCATTTTATTGTTAGAATGGAAAGGCAAAGAGCGTATCACCGGACAGAATCTTTTTCGAAGGTTGCTATTGGCGCATTACATACCCAGGATTGACGGCAAGCCGGTTCAGCCGCCTGTCGCATATATGTATTTCAAACGGGACGCCTCGGCAGAGGAAGCAATGGAAAAGATAAAACAATTACCATCCCAGGGAATTGACACGTTCTGGATGGATGCCGGCTGGTTTGGCAATGGCAGACCTTATACCGATGAAGCCGGCAACTGGTTCCCGCGCCAGAAAGATTTCCCAGATGGATTGCGTCCGCTGGGCGACTTGTGCCATCAACTGGGCATGAAGTTTATGGTCTGGTTTGAACCGGAACGCGTGGCGCCGGGTACCCGGATAGAGAAAGAGCATCCGGAATGGTTGATTCCGGACCAGAAAAACGGGGAGCCGGGCAGTCTCTTCGATCTTGGCATACCAGAAGCCCGTAAATGGCTGACGGATTTAATTTCCAATCAAATACAAGCAGGCGGGATAGACATCTATCGGAATGATTTTAACAAGTATGCTCCGGCGCAATGCTGGCAATCCAAGGACCAGCCGGACCGGAAAGGGATAACCGAATGCCATTATATTGAAGGGTTGTATCAATTCTGGAGTGAACTATTGCGGCGTCATCCCGGGCTGATGATTGATAATTGCGCCAGCGGCGGACGCCGGATTGATCTTGAGACCATGTCGTTAAGTCTTCCGCTCTGGCAGGTTGATGGTTTCCCGGCGGCGGTCAGCTTTCAAGTTCACAACGAAGGTCTTAATTACTGGATCCCCTTGCATGGCACATCCTTCGGCTGGACGGACAAATATTCTTACCGCAGTTCAATGAATGCCGGTACGGTTTTTTACGGCGTTTCCAATGTTGCCCCGATAACTGCCGCAATAAAAAAATACAGAGATTATTACAAAGGCGATTATTATCCCCTTTTCGAAATGAATAAAACCGACCATTTGGAAACAATAGTGGACTATTGGAAAAGAACGCGGGGATTTCCCGATGCTTTCGAATATTCCATGGAGGACTTCAAATCGGTCAATCCGGGCAAGGAAAGCTGGGGCGGCTATCAACTGGATCGTCCGGACATAGGCGCGGGAATGGTGTTTATCTTCCGGCGGGAAGCCAGTCCCTATCCGACCGCGGAGATTGAATTAAAAGCTTTGCAGCCGGACGCAATGTACGAATTGACCGATGAGGATACTGGAGAAATCCGCAAAGACCTTGGCAATAAACTTGCGCGGCAATCCATCGCCATTTCCAACAAACCAGGCTCAATATTATTCCTTTACAAAAAAATTAATCCCTAAAATAATTGTTTTTGACCTGTTATCGTGCTTTTGTATCATCCAAATAAAATGGGAGCGACGGGAAAGGCCTTCTTTATGAAACAATGGGTAATAATTATGCGTCATCAGTGGGCGGAGGGGTGGCGCTGGGAAACGGCGGGGGTGCGCTTGGAGCAATAGTTGGAGGTTGTTATTTTTATGGAAATCTTTGCCCCGAAGGCCTGGGAGGAGCCTGCCGTATCGTAGGGTGGAGTTGTATAATTTCAAATTGCATTGCCATAAATAATTCCGCAAGTTCTGGTGGTACTGCCGGAGCTTTTGAGCTTTTCGGCGGCACTGGCCATCAGATTTTAAATTGTTCCATCATTTCAAACAGCGCAGGGAACGGCGGCGGGATAGGCGTATTGTCTTCATCATCAGTGACAATAAAGTACTGTTCAATAGTGAGCAACAGTTCCGCAGCAAACGGAGGCGGGATTTATGCGACCGGCGTGTTAATTCGTGATTGTCTTATCGCCCGTAATTCATCCTCCGGATCATCTTCCGGACAGGGGGGCGGCGTGTATCTCACCAACGGCGCCATTGAAAGTTGCACAGTCGTCAGCAATTATGCCGCCGTATCCGGTGGCGGACTTTATATTGCCGGGCCGGATAGCAGCGGAACGAATAATATCATTTATTTCAATACCGCGCCCTCGTCGGCCAACTTTACCAACACGGCGGGCAATACGGGCTTGCAATATTCCTGCGTGATTCCGGCGGTGGATGGCGCCCGCAACATCACGAATGATCCCAGCCTGGTCAATTTGTCCGGCAACTATCGTTTGAACGATAATTCACCGTGTGTCAATGCCGGGTTAAACCAGAGCTGGATGACGAATACTGTTGATCTGGATGGCAGACAGCGCATCCGTTACGGCACGGTTGATATGGGCGCCTTTGAAGGCATCTGCGGCGGCACAATCTACGGGTTTCATTAGCACACGTATTTCGGCGAAGCCCCCGATTTTTTCTCTCACCCCCACCCTGCCGCAAACGCAGTTTCCGGCCGTGATTTTCCATGTCGCAAATCGGGAAAAAATATGCGCAAATCAGGGTGGCGCCGATCATCCCCTTATGCTAAGAATCATATCAAGCAAATTAGGGGAATATAAATGACGGAAAACGGATATAAAAAGCTGGATACGATTGTATCCTCTGAAATCTTTATGGACGCCGAATCATTGGGCAAAGCCCTTGGCGTTCCGGTTGAAGAAAAAGACGGCCGCCGCGCCGCGGCGCTTAATCTCAAGAAATCAGGGGAAACAGTTGAATTTGTCCCGCCTTTTGCGGATTTCAGTAAATTTGACCAGATCGTGGCGGTCATAAGATCAGAAGGACAGAAAATACAGCCCTGGTTGCGGATTGTTCTCAAGACCCGCACCGCCGGATTGACAACGAACGACAACTTTTTCAGCGGCATCGGCGGCCGGCTTGCTTTCCCCCGGTGGGGGGAATATCTTTTCCCGCTTGAGAATTTTGTTGTTTACGGAATGCCGGCCGTTGTCAACCCGGTTGAGAAAATGATTCTGTCTTTTAATTGCGATGATGCGGTGGTCTGGATATCGGAGCTCAGGGGGGAACGCCGCGAACGCGCCCAAGGCCCCCGCCTGACCGACAAGGGACTTATAAGTGAACTCAAGCTGGATGCAGGAAACCCGGACGAAATCCTGCGGCATTTCAAATCCCGCCGGAAACCGCTGGATATTTACAGCGAACTTCCGGAAGTTTCAAAAGAGTGGAAGCCCGATATTGCGGACAAGATATGCAATAATTTCATTCTTGGATATTATGTCGGCGACCCGATTGATTGGACCATCAACCCCAACGGTTATCCAGAGTGGATCCATGCCTTTAATCGGACCAACTGGTTTATGGAGCTTTTGACGGCCTACCGGGTCACGGGAAACGTCAAATATGTCAAAAAGCTGGACGAGATATGGCTTTCCTGGCTCAGGGCCAATCCCGAACCCGTGGGCCACAATGGGGGCGGAAATCCGGCCTGGGAAACACTTTCTTGCGCGGTTCAAATCTACGCTTCCTGGCTTTACTGCTGGTTTAACCTGCTTCAGGATGAAAATTTTCGGGATGCAACCCGGATTGAAATTTTAAAAAGTTTTTACGCCCATGCGGAACATCTCCGGCATTATTCCGGTTACAAATGCAACTGGTTTATCGTTGAAAGCAGGGTGCTTTATGTTTTGGGAGTTCTTTTCCCCGAGTTTAAAAATTCGCTGATATGGCGCGAAGAAGGGGCAAAACGGCTGGCCGGGGAAATTGAGACCCAAATTTTACCGGATGGCGCCGACTGGGAGCTTTCGCCCGGTTATCACATGATGGCCTGCCGCGGTTTTCTGGAGCCGCACGAGATTGCGAAACTTAACGACCTGCGATTACCGGTGATTTTTGAGGAGCGATTGCCGAAAACATTTGAATATGTCGCCGGGATAACGCGCCCTGACGGCACGCTTCCCTCCCTGAATGATTCCGGCGGTTATAAAAAAGGATGGGGAAGCGGTGAAAATTATCTCAAGCTGGGCGCGCGGCTTTTTGACCGCAAGGATTTACTGGAAAGCGATGAAGGCCCCTACGCCGGCAAAAGCCGCGTTTTTCCGGACAGCGGGTTTCACGTCCTGTCGTCCGGAAAGAAAGAAAAAGCTTTGTGGTCTATTTTTGACTGCGGCGAATCGGGGGCGTGCCACCGGCATGAAGACGCCTTGAATGTGGAATTTTTCGCCCATGGTTACCCGTTCATCGTTGACCCGGGAATAACCGGGTATTTGAGCGATGACTGGACGACATATTATCGCACAACCTATTCGCACAACACGGTGATTGTAAATGGCAAAGGACAAGACGCCTCGGCTAACGCTCCTGAGCTCGCATCAGAAAGCGTCCGCGGGAAAGTGGAATGTGTGTTTGGCGCGGCGGCCGACTTTGCGCGCGCCAGGTTCAAGCATGGTTACGATAAACTCCCGGAAGGCATCGTTCATACGCGCGCGCTCTTTTTTGCACGGGGGCGGTATTGGGTCATATTTGACGAAGTAACCGGCGCAGGCGCCGAAAATATGGAAGCGCGTTTCCAGTTTGTTCCCCTGCGGATGACGCTGGATAAGCGCGCAAGGCTTTTCCGGACGATGCGGCAAAATCTGCCGAACATGGAGCTGATTGTCGTCGGCCCGGGAAAAGGACTGAAAATGTCCATCGCCACCGGGGAGACTTCGCCGGTCGGCGGCTGGGTTTCGGACATGGAAGACTTGCCGGCGCCGCAGGCGCGGATAAAAGTTACCGGTGAAAAACTCCGCCTGGTCACGGTGGTATGCCCTTTTGCCTCCGGCGTAAATTCCGGCGCGAAGATAAAAGAGATAAAGAACCTGCCCGAGACGATGACCGGTCTTCAAATAAGCGCGGGCGCGCAGTGTGACAAAATTTATTATTCCTGGCAGGGCGCTGATCTGGAAATTGACGGTGTAAAAATCAACTCCCCGCTTGCCTTTCTATCCCAAAAGACAAAGTTTTGCATAAGGGATAACAACTGGATTGAACTATAAGGAATCACAGTCATGAATCGTCCTTTGCGCGCGTGTATTATCGGCATCTCCGGGTATGGCAGTAGTCATTACCAGGCGTTACTGCAGGAGATTGACAAGGGGGAAATGCGAATTATGGGCGCCACCGTTGTCAACCGGCATGAGACCGAAGAGCAATGCGCAAAATTGGAATCGCTGGGGGCCGAAATCTTCAGCGACTATCAGGCCATGTTCGCAAAACTCCACGGCAAGATTGGTTTCTGCTTCATCCCGACCGGCATCCATCTGCACGCACCCATGTCCATGGCCGCCCTGCGGGCCGGCGCCCATGTGCTGGTCGAAAAACCGCTGACCGGCGCAATCCAGGATGCCCTGGCCATGCAGGACTGTGAACGCGAAACCAGCCGCCAAATTGCGGTCGGCTATAATCATATATACTCTTCATCAACCTGGCAGTTTAAAGAAATGCTGGGGCAACTGCTCGGCCGGGTTACGCTCATCAAATGCGGGCGGATGGGTTTCCGTCTTGACAATTATTACCGCCGGAACGGATGGGCCGGCCGCTTGAAAGCGGGAGACAGCTGGGTATTGGATTCGCCTTTTAACAACGCCTGCGCTCATCAGTTAAATCTCATGTGTTTTCTGGCCGGCAACACCCCGGGGGAATCGGCTTCGATCGAGAGCGTCCAGGCTGAGCTTTACCGGGGCAATAATATGATCGAAAGCGCGGACACGGCCTGTTTGCGGATTATCACCGGGAACGGCATCAAACTGTATTTTTACATCACGCATTGTTCCAACGGCCGATATAAGGACGGAATGGAGATACGCGGGGAACGCGGCGCAATAGCATGGCATGAAGGGAAAGCTTTTTTCTCGGCAGTTGGAAAGCCATGCGAGGAAGTTCAAATGGCGATCGGTTGTGCAACCGTCGCGGAAATCGTGGAACAAGCGAAACGAAAGATCGAAGGCCAAGACGCCTTTTTCTGCGACACTAAAATGGCCGCCGCGCAAACAATATGCGCCAATGGAGCGCATGAGTCGTCCTTGATTCACGCCGTGCCCCAGGACTCGATCGTCCGGACTCCGCAGGATGGATCGGTCAAGACGGAGATTGCAGGGATTGACGAGATCATGCAACAGGCGTTTCAGGAGGAAAAGCTCCTGAGCGAAATCAATGTGCCCTGGGCAAAACCCGGCCCAGCGGTTTCCATGAAAGGATACCGCTGTTTTTCCGGCGGCGCCGAGGGTAATAAACTGAATATATTACCATAATGAATTTTCGCAGAAGGAGAGAACATGCTTGACTGGACGGCAACAAGGACGGACATCGAAAAGGCCTCGCTTGAAACCGTGATTTTACCGATCGGTTCCACTGAACAGCACGGTCCGCACCTGCCGGTCGGGTGCGACCATATCCAGGCGGAAACGCTGGCGCGCCGAATCGCGGAAAAACTCGGGAACGCGCTGTTACTGCCAGCCCTGCCCTATTCCAACGCAACCGAACATGCCGGATTGGGAACGGTTTGCATGCGTCCCGCCACTTTGATGCAGGTGATTGAAGATCTGGCGGCATCAATCCGTCAATGGGATTCCATCAAACATCTTGTCCTGATGAATCTGCATTGCGGCAACTGGGCGTTGAAACCGGCTGTGCGCGAGCTTAACCGCCAATACAGGGATTTACTGGTTATCCTCATTGATCCGATGCGGTTTTACCCGGTATCGGATTCGGAACTGCATGCCGGCAAAGCGGAGACGTCGGTAATGATGTATCTGCTCGGCGAACAAAACATTCACAAGGCGTCTGCGCGGGATTATGCGCCGAAAAACATGGACGCGGACGCGCTTAATTATGCGGGCATGCGCGAAATTACTCCGGACGGCATTTGGGGCAAACCAAGCGAAGCGAGCGTTCAATTCGGCGAGCGCGTGGTCAATGAATTCGTAAATGGCACGGTTGAATATATTGTCAAAACAATTCGCAATGTGCGGCGTTTAAGAAATAAAAAATAATTCCCATGAAAAAAACTTCACAGATTTATGAAGATGACGGCCGGCTGGCCCTGACCATCGGCAACCTGAAATTCCGCAACAATTTCATCGTGGCTTCCGGCCCGACGGTCAAATGCAAGGAACAGTTGATTCTGGCCGAGGAATCCGGCTGGGCCGGCGCCAGCCTAAAACTGGCCTTTGAGCCGGAGCCTTACATAAGCCTCCCACCCCGCTACCGCTGGTTTGGCAGGGAAAAATATCACGCGTTCACCGCTGAAAAACGGCTTACCTTTGACCAGTGTCTGAAATTGCTGGAAGACGGCAGAAAAGTCACAAAGCAACTCGTCCTTTTTGCCAACATCACCTACGTGGGCAATAGCACAACCGGCTGGGAGGATATGGCCCGCAAGGCCGAATCGGCCGGAGCGCACGCCATTGAACTGAACATGTGCTGTCCGAACATGTCTTTTAACGTCGCTCTTTCTGAAAAAGAGAAAAAAAACACGGCGCAGACCGGCGCCAGCATGGGTCAAAACGCTGTTGTGGTCAGCACGATTGCGGAAGCCGTGAAAAAGGCGGTCAAAATTCCGGTTTTCGTAAAAATCACCCCCGAAGGCGGACACATTGCCGATGTAGCCAAGGCCTGCTTTGACAAGAGCATTGACTGCGTAGTCTCGGTTGCCAACCGCCTGGCGATTGCCGAATTTGATATTGAAAACATCAATCAAGGCCCCTATCGCCTGCAGGACGAACCGACCATGGCCTGTTTTTCCGGACCATGGATCAAGCCGCTCGCCCTGCGCGATGTTTATGAAATCCGTAAAAAAGCGGGTGGCACCCGCTTCATCCAGGGCACGGGCGGCATTGCTTCGGCAAAGGACGCCATCCAGTTTATGATGTGCGGGGCCGATCTTATTGGCGTATGCACCGAGACAATGTTGCGCGGATTTGACTTTTTGCCCAAATGGCTTAAACAAATGCAGGAATTCATGGATCGGCGCGGCTATAAAAGCTACCGCGATTTCCGCGACCTTGCCCTGCAGAAAATCACTTCCGCCGATAAATTGACTTTACACGGCGGTTACGCCGAGGTGGATTTGGAAAAATGCAACGGTTGCGGACTTTGCGCAAAAATCGGCCATTGCAACGCGATTGAAATAGTTGACCGCAGGAGCAGGATCACAAAAGAAAAATGCCTGGCCTGTTCGACCTGCGTTGACATCTGCCCGCAGGGGGCGATTAGTATGGTGGATACCGGAAAATCAAGGAAGAAATAATTACAAAACTATCTCTCACAAAGACGCAAAGAACGCCAAGACAATGAACGGTTTGTTTTTGTAAAAAAATATTTGCGAACTTGGCGGCTTGGCGAGAAAACATCCAAAAGGATAACATTGATCAAGAAATCACATCCTGAAAAAACGTCCGAAATCGTGCTCGGCAAGGACAAGTACACCGACGCGCTTTACGGTTGTTTTCGACTGAACAACCCGAAGGGCGATCCGTTCGCCGCCGAGCGGGAAGTTGAGATCATCGCCCGCAGCGGCAATAAAATTAAAGTCAAAGTCCCCGAGAAAATGCGCATTGATCTGCCGTCCGGTGTAAAAGTCATCAACACCAAAATGTTCCGCCTCGAAAAAATCGGCCAATGCGGCGACGTCATGCACCTGCTGACCATGCGCGCCGGCTGGAACCAGACCGAGCGGGATATCAAACGCATGATTGACTTGGATCCCAGCGGTACTTTTGTGGCCAAGCTCAAGGGGAAAGGTTTCGATATCCCGGTGGGTACCTGTTCCACCCTGCCGCTTGGCAAAAAAAACACATGGATCGGCATGATCCTGGTTCATCCCGAGGCGCGCCGGCAGGGCATCGCCAACGCCATGATGCAGTATTGCGTCAAGTACGCCATTGACTGCGGCAAGGTCATCAACGGACTGGATGCCACCCCGATGGGCAACACGGTCTATGGCGCCGTGGGCTATGTGAATTCCTACCGCATCTGGCGTTCGGTTTTTGAGCTGGCCGAATTCACCGGTCAGAAATATGATGAACATCACGTCTCCGCCGTAACCAAAAAAGACCTGGATGAAGTCATCCGTTATGACGCCTCCGCTTTTCTGGAGCGCGCTGAAATATTACACAGCCTCTGGCAAGACGGTAATAACGGCTGTTTTCTTTTCCGCGGCGACAACGGCGCCATCAAGGGCTACTGTTTTACCCGTCCCGGACGGCTCCGGCCGTTTGTCGGGCCCTTTATCGCCGATTCTGACGCCGCGGCCCGGGAACTTGTCATAGCCGCCAGCCAATTTTTAATGAAGGAAAAAAATAATAAAACCGCTTTTATTGATACTCCGGAAAGCAAGTTTGCCGACAAGGGCGTTTATGTCGAACGCGTTTTTGACCAGGAAAAAAAACCATGTGAACACCGCCTGATCAAGACCGCCAAACCGGTCCGCGATTTCACCCGCATGTATCAGCTTGTCCATTATACGGAAGCGGACCGGATAATAAAATATTTTGAAAAAACAGAAGGGCTTATCAAGCCCTCGGCGCGGGTCAATTCGTTCCGGGAGACAATGTACAAATCGGTCATGAACTACACCGAAACGGCGGCCTTTATGGAATATGAACGGGAACATTTGCAGGAAAAATTCTGGGGCATAACCGGTCCGGAAAAAGGATAAGAGAATTTCCCACAGAGCACACAGAGTTCACAGGGAACAAGTCTTCTTTGTGTTCTCTGTGAGTTCTAGCGAAGCGAGTGAGAAGCACTTCTTTTCAGAAAGGCAAAAATATGAATAACAAAATCAAAGTTGGAATCGTCGGATCAAAATTCGCGGCGGATTTTCACGCCGACAGTTACTCCCGCAACCCGCTGGCCAGCATTACGGCCGTGGCGGCAATTGACAACCTAGAGCCGTTTGCTAAAAAATGGAACATTCCTCGTGTTTATAAAGATTACCGCGAGATGTTTATCAAGGAAAATATTGACCTTGTCTCGGTCTGCGCGCCTAACTTCCTGCACCATGATATTGTCATGGCCGCGGCCAAAGCCGGCAAACACGTCTTTTGCGAGAAGCCGCTGGCAACCACCGCCAAGGACGCAAGGGAAATGATATCAGCCTGCCGTAAGGCGGGCGTGAAACTTTTTTATGGCGAGGATTGGTGCTTCGCGCCGGCCTTGAAACGCGCCATTGCCGTTGTCAAAGAGGGCGGCATAGGCAAAATGCTTTATGTCAAAGCCAAGGAATGCCACAACGGCACGCACAGCAAATTCGCCCGGAACAAAAAAACCTGCGGCGGCGGGTGCCTGATTCATCTTGCCATTCATCCCATCGGCTGGGTCCTTCACCTGCTGGCCAACGGCGGAAAAAATCCGGTGGTTGAAGTTTTTGCCAGATGCAACGGCGGACTTACGGATAATTATGTCCATAAGCAGAACAGCGGCGAGGATTTTTCCGTGGGCATCATGAAATTTGCCGCCGGCGAGCATGCCTTGATTGAAGGCAATTATATCACCGTGGGCGGCATGGAAGATAAAGTTGAAATTTACGGCTCCGAGGGAAACATCAAGGCCGACCTGACCTTCGGCTCCTGCCTGAATGTTTATTCCCGCCCCGGCTACGGCTATGCCATTGAAAAAGCCGACAACACCCTGGGCTGGACCAAGCCGGCCGTGGATGAATTCCATAATCTGGGCTATGTGGACGAGCTGGCTTATGCCGTTCACTGTATCCTTGAGGATAAAGAACCGATGTACGGATGCAGTGGAAATCTTGGCCTGGCTTGCGTTGAGATTATTGAAGCAATGTACAAGTCCAACGCCAGCGGCAAAGCAGTGCGGGGGAAGTGGGGATGATGGTAATTTTCGATTTGCGATTTTTGATTTTCGATTTCATATAACTGTGAACCATGAACTGTGAACTTAACAACTGAAAGCAACCATGAATAAAAAAGTAGTAATTCTTGATGACCGGTATCCGCATTACAACGAGGAAACCGAAGTTTTGAAACCGCTCGGAATCACCCCGGTGCAGGATAAAAGCACAAAACCGGAAGAAATCGCCCGCGCCTGCGAGGACGCGGATGCCCTGATTGTCAACCTTCCGCCCATTGACGCGAAAGTAATTAATGCCCTTGCCAGATGCAAGGTCATTTCCAGATACGGCGTCGGCTATGACAACATTGCCGTGGCCGAAGCCACGGCCAGGAAAATATGGGTGGCCAATGTGCCGGACTACTGCGGAGAAGATGTTTCCGACCAGGCCTTTTCCCTCCTTATGAGTTGTGTCCGCAAGGTTGCCCTGCGTGACAGACAGCTCCGCGCCGGTAGCTGGAAAACACAGGCCGACGGCCCGCAATGGCGCATCAAAGGCAAGACCTTTGTTTTCTTTGGTTTTGGACAGATCGCCCGGATTTTGCATCGCAAACTCGCCGGGTTCCAATTGGGCCGGGTTCTGGTCTTTGACCCATTCCTGGAGGAAGCCGCCATTCGTTCTGCCGGCGCGGAAAAAACCGACTGGGAAACAGCCTTGCGTGAAGGCGATTTCTTCTCCATTCACATGCCTCTGAATGGCAAGACGCGCGGTCTGCTCAACGAGCAGGCATTCAAGAAGATGAAGAAGACGGCGATAATCATCAATACTTCGCGCGGCCCGATTATTGACGAATGCGCGCTTTACAAGGCACTGGCGGAGCGCTGGATCAACAGCGCCGGACTGGATGTTTTTGAGACCGAACCGGTCAAAGCCGACAATCCCCTGTTGAAACTTGACAATATAACCGTTTCCGGGCACGCCGGCTGGTACACGGAGGAGGCCCAGAGCGAACTGAAGCGCAAAGCGGCGGAAAATGTCCGGGACGTGCTGGCCGGCGGGAAACCAAAATATGCGGTGAATAAAATTGAATAATGGAAAATGGCTCTCGCAAAGGCGCAAAAAACGCCAAGGATAATACTTTGCGAACTTGGCGTCTTGGCGAGAAAAAAATATGGAGGTTATTATGCAGAATACATTAAAAAAAATAAATGATCTGGGCATTGTGCCGGTCGTCAAAATAGATAACGCCAAGGACGCCGTGCCTCTGGCAAAAGCATTGGCCGATGGAGGCCTGCCGCTGGCGGAAATAACTTTCCGGACAGCCGCCGCCGAGGATTCTATCAAGGCCATTGCCGCGGAATGTCCCGATGTTTTACTGGGCGCCGGCACGGTTGTAAATGTGGAGCAGGCCGAACGGGCGTTGCAGGCCGGGGCAAAATTTATCGTAACCCCCGGTTTAAGTCCGGCCGTGGTCAAATACTGCGTTGACCGCAAGGTGCCGATCACCCCTGGCATTGCCACGCCGACCGAAATCCAGATGGCGTTAGACCACGGAGTTGACGTTGTAAAATTCTTTCCGGCGGATGCTTTCGGCGGAATAAAAACCTTAAAGGCCATGAGCGCTCCTTATGGAGCGGTTAAATTCATTCCGACCGGCGGCATAACCACCCAGAACCTGGCGGAATATATTCTCTTTCCAAAAGTATTTGCCTGCGGTGGGACCTGGATGGTCAAGGACGACCTGATCAAGGCCGGCCAATTCGCGGAAGTAACCCGTATAACGAGCGAAGCGATCAACGTCATGCTGGGCTTTGATCTTGGACATATCGGCATCAACATGAACGCCGCGGAGTCATCCTTGAAGCTCAGTAAAGACCTTTGCGCAATGTTCAACCTGCCGCTCAAGGAAGGCAACAGTTCCAATTTTGCCGGCAGGGGCATTGAGATCAATAAGAGCCAAGGATTGGGAACGAACGGCCACATTGCCGTGGCAACCAACTCCATCACGCGGGCCGTCGCCTGGCTTGAGCGGAAAGGCATTGCGGTGGATATGAACACCGCCAAGAAAGACGCGGCCGGCAATTATGCGGCCGTGTATTTGAAGGGCGAATTCGGCGGGTTTGCGATTCATTTGTTGCAAAGAAAGTAATATAAGGAAAAAGAGATCGCCTGCGCATCACGCCCGCCTGCAACGCTATGCGTAACATTGCAGGCGGGTGTGTTTAGCGGGAAAATTTTAAAATCAATCAAGAAAGGAAATCGGAAATGAATAATCGCGTAGTTACCTTCGGAGAAATCATGCTGAGACTGAAATCGCCCGGGTTTGAACGTCTTTTCCAGTCGCCGATCCTGGAAGCTACGTTTGGCGGCGGCGAGGCCAATGTCGCGGTTTCACTGGCAAATTTCGGGCTTAATGCGGCTTTTGTTTCCGTTCTGCCCACGAACGAAATTGCAGATTCCTGCATTGCCGAACTGCGGCGTTTCGGCGTGGATACTTCTTTAATCGCGCGCGGGCCGGGCCGGATGGGAATCTATTTCCTGGAAAACGGCGCGAATCAGCGCGGATCAAAAGTTGTCTATGACCGCGCCGGCTCTTCAATCGCCGCGGCCAAGCCTGGCGCGATTGACTGGAAAAAAGTTTTTGAAGGCGCCAACTGGTTTCACATCACCGGCATAACGCCCGCCATCACCCAGTCGGCGGCTGATCTTTCGCTGGAAGCCGTCAAATCGGCAAAGCAGGCCGGACTGACCGTCTCCTGTGATTTTAACTACCGCGGCAAGCTCTGGAAATACGGCAAGACCGCGCCGGAAGTAATGACCGAGCTGGTCAAATACGTTGATGTCGGCATTGCCAACGAGGAAGACTGCCAGAAATCGCTCGGTATCACAATTGACGTCAAAGTGGAAAAGGGCAAACTTAATATTGACCTGTACCGCGAGTTGACCGGCAAGGTCTTGAACGTTTTCCCGAACCTCAAGATGATTGCCATTACCCTCCGCTCAAGCCACAGCGCCGACCATAACGGCTGGGCGGCCTGCCTGAACGACCGCAAAAAATTTGTCGTCAGCCGGCAATATGAAATTACCGACATAGTTGACCGGGTGGGCGGCGGCGATTCATTTGCCGGCGGACTTATTTACGCGCTTATTGCCGGAAAAAATCCGGAGGATGCGCTTAATTTTGCCGTGGCGGCCAGCTGTCTGAAGCATTCCATTCCGGGCGACTTCAACCGCGTATCCGTGAAGGAAGTGGAAGCGCTTTCCGGCGGCGACGCCTCCGGACGGGTCCAGAGATAATTTTCTGGACAATCTCAATTCTTTCTTCATATTATATTGCACTTTTGAAAATGCAATATGATGAAGGCCCCCTTCGTCTATCGGACAGGACATCAGGTTCTCATCCTGGAAAGATGGGTTCGACTCCCGTAGGGGGCGCCAAACTGAAAAACACGAAGATCGAAATACAAAACAAAGCAGTTTAAGACCATTAAGTTCCGAATATTGGAATTTTTCAGCTACAGGCCGATCCGCCCGAGGCAGAGAGTTTGAAGGAGTTTTGTGGCCGCGATAAAGACATTAAAAGAGCTGGCAAAAAAACACGGGACGCCGCTGTTCGTGGTGGATCATAAAGTATTGCGCCAAAATTACGCCGCTTTCAAGAAATATCTGCCGCGCGTCCAGGCCTATTATGCGGTAAAAGCCAATCCTGATGAGGCAATTGTGAAAACGCTTTACGAAGCGGGCGCAAGTTTTGACGTGGCTTCCATGCCGGAATTCATGATCGTGCACGAGCATATCAAGGACCTGCCGGCCAAACAGCGCCAGGATTGGATCTGGGACAAGATCATCTACGCCCACCCGATCAAGGCCAATGAGACTTTGCGGGAGCTTGACCAGTATAAGGCGCTGGTAACCTACGACAACCCGGAAGAAATACAAAAAATCAAGAAATACGCGCCGCACGCCGGTCTCGTTCTCCGACTCAAAGTCTCCAACACCGGCGCCATGGTTGAGCTTTCTTCCAAGTTCGGCGCCTCTTCGGGCGAAGCCGTGAATCTCATCCTGGAAGCCGATAAGGCCGGCCTCGTGGTTGAAGGCCTTAGCTTTCATGTCGGCAGTCAAACCACCAATTTTGAAAATTTCGTGCAGGCCATCAATCTCGCGGCCGACGTATTCAAGGAAGCCAAATCACGCGGCTATACTAAAATGTTCCTGCTGGACATCGGCGGGGGGTTCCCGGCGCCCTATGATGCAACCGTAAAACCGTTCCGCGAACTGGCCAGGATAATTAACGCCGAGATTGACCGCCTCTTTCCCAGGGACATCCAAATTCTCGCCGAGCCGGGAAGGTTCATGGTGGCAACGGCCTGCACCGCCGTTTCAAAAATCATCGGCAAGGCCGCGCGCGACAACAAGCTCTGCTATTACCTTGATGACGGCGTCTATCACACTTTCTCCGGCATCATTTTTGACCACTGCCAGTATCACCCGAAATCATTCAAAAAGGGGAAAACGCAGATTTGCACCGTGTTCGGCCCGACCTGCGACGCGCTGGACGTGGTTTCAATGGCCGAGGAACTGCCCGGCAATCTGGAACTCGGCGATCTTCTCTACACTGAAAATATCGGCGCTTACAGCGTCGCCTCCTCAACCCCCTTCAACGGTTTCCCGCCCGCGAAGGTTGTGCATATCAATCAGTAGGCCTCAGCAGTGATTCCAGGTTTTCTTTTGTAATCAATTTAACGTCCTCCGGCCGTTCAAGGAATTGCTCAACGTCCAAATGCGCGGCTTCCCAATTGAACTTGTCAAAACGCCCGATCAGCAAACTTCGCCAATTATCACCGGTTACAACAGGACCTTTCCAGCCGGTCTGCGCAAGAGCGGCGTTCAGCAAGGTCAGGTTTGGGGCCGGCCAGGAACGGTCCGCCAGATACCAGATTAAGTCAAACAAATCTCTTCCCTTGGTATAACGCCGCGTCAGGAGAGCATGCAGTTTGCCGGCCAGCAAGGATGCTTTATCATAGTGTAAAAGATTCAAAGTAACATGCCGGCGTACCAATGATGTCTGCGTTACAGCCCCCGAGGGAGGATTGGTATCCACCTCAATTTTGATTGAGAACACTTGGCTCTCATGCGGAGAAAGTCCGATTTCATACAGTAATCCGCGGAACTTGATGAACGCCGAAGCGACGGTCTTCTCGCCTTTTGGCGAAATACTTACGTCATATGCTTCCTTCTTGAAAAGCGACTCAATACTTTTTAGCGCCCCGCTGAAACCCGTGTCTTTTTCCCTGTCAATCACGGAAAAATCGAGGTCTTCCGAGAACCTGGGAATCGAATATAAAAATCTTAACGCCGTGCCTCCCACAAAGGCCCATCTCTGGAAAGCGCCCGAGTCCTGCAAAGCCTGCAAGATACGCGCCTGGAGATATTCCCGCGCCATCAGTGTTTTATTCAAGTTTCCGGGAACCGTCTCCAAAATACTTCTCAATACGTCTTTCATTTGTCTTCAACCTGTTTAAGATTAAATTTTGTTTAACCCGAATTTCGGGTTAAAATCTTCCTCGCCGCCCGCTTTACCTTCCAACTGCCGGTTGTTTCCGCCTGCTTTTTCAGTCCATCCGCCGAGAGGTTTTCTGTATTCTGAAGTCGCAACTCTTCAATGTAACCGTCAGAATCCGAGTCGGGGGTCGCATAAAAAAGATCCACCAACGCTTTCTCAGGGACTGCAATCACGGCTTGTTGACGATCGGCGATCTTGATCTGCCTGAAACCGGAAAACATGCCGGCCTTGAGATGCCTGAAAATAAAAGAGCCCATCGGCGTCTTCACCGTTTCGGGTCTGCCGGTTGTTGCGCTGGTGACGACCGGGACATGTTCGGGAATCAAATCATAGTAAGCCAAGGCCGACTGAAAGCTTACATACGACCCCCGTTGTAGCCGGTTCGCAATCAGGAACGGATGCGGTTCAATTTTCCGGTAAGGTTTGCCAAGAACATATACGCCGCGCCGCAACTTTAGTAAACAGCCTGATTTCACCCACCGCACCAACTGGAGTTCGATCTGGCTGGTTTTGATCCCAGCCACCTTCAGCATGCTGGATGTAAACACTGGCTCATCCTGCACTAATTCAGCCAATTCTTGAATATTCATGGCAATAACATATCATAAATGACAAGTTATTGCAACGTATAAACATTATCTTTCTCGGCAAGATAATTACCCCGCCTATCTGGCAGCTTTTTTTGCCTTCTTCGCTGTCTTGGCCGACGGCTTGGGAGAGACGGCAATCATGGGATTGGCGGCGGAAACGGTGACTGTGGCGGTTGATTTTTCAAGCTCCTTCTCAAGATCACCAACCGTTCCGTCAAACGAATCCTTACCACCCGGCTTGAGTTCCTTGACATCCGTGGGAAGTCCAATCTTGTCAAGAATGGCGATGAAGGGCTCGGGATCCAATTCTTCCACGTTCACCATGGTCTTCGGATCCCAGACACCCTTGGCCACGAGCATGGCCGCGGCCACCGGCGGAACACCGGCGGTATAACTGATGCCCTGGGATTCAACCTCTTCGTAGCATTTCTTGTGATCGGAAACCTGGTAGATTAAAACCTCTCTCTTCTTTCCATTCTTCCAGCCCTTGACAAAATTGCCGATGCAGGTCTTGCCGGTGTAGCCGGGCGCCAAAGTTTTCGGGTCGGGCAAAAGCGCCTTGACAACCTTGAGCGGCACAACCTTCTGCCCCGTGGTCAGGGTTACCGGCAAATGCGAGAGGAAACCCAGGGTGCGGAGCACCGTGAAGACATTGATGTAATGGTCGCCAAATCCCATCCAGAAACGGATGCTGTTAGCGTCAATGTTTTTTGAAAGCGAATGCAGTTCATCATGTCCGTTCAGATAGATGGGCTGCGGACCGACGACCGGAAAATCATAAATGCGCTTGACGGAGTGGGTCGGATATTCCTTCCATTGCCGGTCAATCCAGGTCCAGACCTTGATAAACTCGCGGAAGTTGATCTCCGGGTCAAAATTCGTCGCAAAATATTTTCCGTGTCTTCCGGCGTTGACATCCATGATGTCAATGGTGTCAACCTTGTCAAAATAGCGCTTTACCGCCAGGGCGCAATAAGCATTGACTACGCCCGGATCAAACCCCGCGCCGAGAATGGCGGTCAGGCCCTTCTCTTTACAGCGGTCTTTTCTCTTCCACTCGTAATTTCCGTACCAGGGCGGGTTTTCACAGACCTTGTCCGGCTCCTCATGGATGGCGGTGTCCATATAAACCGCACCGGTTCCCAGACAGGCCTCAAGAACGGACATATTGACGAACGCATTGCCGAGGTTGATGACAATCTCGGAATTGGTCTCCTTGATCAGCTTCATGGTCGCTGGAATATCGAGGGCATCCAGCTGGCGGGAATAGAGCTTCTTTGAGTTGTCCTTGATGTGCTTTTTCCGCTTGATGCTCTCAATGATCTCATTGCATTTGGACTGCGTGCGCGAAGCGATGCAGATATCACCCAGCACATTGTTGTTCATGGCGGCCTTGTGGGCCGTTACGTGCGCGACGCCGCCGGCGCCGATAATTAATACATTCCGTTTCATAGAATTTCCTTACTTCTTATATTCTACCGGTCGTTACGACAGGCTCTGTATATAATCCTTGTATCCGAAACTCCTGATCTTTTCAAGCGTTCCGTTCAATCTTTTTACGCAGATGGAAGGCATTGGCAAACCGTTGAACCAGTTCTTTTTCACCATCGTGTATCCGGCCGCATCCGCAATGCGGACAATATCGCCGGGTTTCAGCTTTTTCCCAAGGCTGTATCGTCCAAACACATCGCCCGCAAGGCACGAGCGGCCGGCGATCATGTATTTGAACCGGCCTTGCCCCGGCGACGCGATCTTCGCGTTGATCCGATAGATGAGAAGGTCCAGCATGTGGGCTTCGGTCGAGGCGTCAACAATGGCAATATCAACCTTATTATGCACAATATCCAGCACGGTCGTCACCAGTTCCGCGCAATTGGTGATGGCCGCCTCGCCGGGCTCAAGATATATTTGCAAGCCGAATTTATCGCTGAATGCCTTCAATAACCGGCAGAATTTTTCGAGCGGATAATTTTCCTTTGTGAAAGCAAGCCCGCCGCCCAAACTGACCCATGCCAGCTTCTTAAGGATGGCGGAATATTTTCGCCCAATAAAATTCAAGGCCGATGAAAAGCTTCCAAAGTCATCATTCTCGCAGTTAAAATGGAACATCACCCCGCTGATGAGCGATGATACTTTCATGAGCTCTTTTTTATCCGTGACGCCCAGCCTTGAATATTTCCGCGCCGGGTTAGCAAGGTCAAAATGCGAGTAACTGATCCCGGGGTTGACCCGCAGTCCCAGTTTCAACCCGCGAACATGACTATGATACATCCTGAGTTGTGAGATCGAATTGAAGATCACCTTATCGGCGAATTTGCCGACCGCCTTGACCTCCTCCCCTGAAAAACCGACGCTGTAAGCATGGACTTCCTTCCCGAACTTTTCATGGCCCAGCCGCGCTTCAAGGAGCGAACTGCTGGTTGTGCCATCCATGTATTTCCGCATCAGGGGAAACACCGACCAGGTTGAAAAGCATTTCAACGCCAGCACGGACTTGGCGCCGGAAGCCTCGCGCACGCGCCTGATGATTTTCAGGTTCCTCAACAGTTTCCGCTCGTCAATCAGATAATAGGGTGTGGCAATATTTACCATTTTCTCCATTCACAGAAAAGTCCAAGAGAATTTATCAAAAGCAATGAAATAAACCAGACAATCCTTGTGTTTTATATCCTGAGAAGCGTTATTTGGCGGCCGGGCGTGGTCCCGAAAAAATAACGATTCTCGGATGGGTTAATTTTCGATGTAAGTCCTTGAAAGCATTGCGTTTAATCATTGTACCGACCAAAATAACCTTTTGGGTAAAAAAAGTCAAACAGAACTACCAATCTATCCTTAAAAACCTTTTGCATCCAGCCGGGCAAATCCGGAGAGTAAGCAGAATATCCAGTATTTGTTTTTTCACTTATGATAGTATATTTCATTTCAACCCTGCTTGCTTGAGCACGATATGAATTCAAAAGACTCCTTCAGCCTACAGATAATTTAACCTCATATATCTATCTTTTGCCGGTTTATCAAAATATTCTAAAATTTTTATTGATCTTAATAGTTAATTAGTATACCGTATCTATATTAGCGATATAGGCCATTAAAAGGAAACCACCATGGACTTGAAAAACGAACTGGGACTGGATCTGGCGATAAAAACAAGAGAACACGAATGCCTGCTGAACATAGTTTATACCGGCACGATGCTCAACAAGTCGGCCGGCCGCTATTTCAGCGGTTACGGAATCACGGAAACGCAATTCAACGTTTTGATGCTGCTCAAATATGCCCTTGCCGACGGGTTGTCCCAGGTGGCACTGAGCAAAAGACTGGTCGTGAACAAGGCGGACATGACCGGGATAATTGACCGGCTGGAGAAAAAACGGCTTGCGGAACGTTTGGCCGACAAAAATGACCGAAGAATCAACCTGATCAAGATCACGGCAAAGGGCAAAGAAATACTTTCAAAAGTTGAAAAAAACTATTTTGAACATGTGCAACGCCTGCTTGCCGGATGCTCAAAAACTGAAATTAATGCCTTAATCCATGGCTCGGAAAAAATTCGCAGCAATCTCCGCCGGTCAGTGAACCCATTTATCATGCAGGGAGATGATATAAATAGGGATTAAGCGCGAAATTCGTTTTTAAAAATCAACCTTATGGAGGAATAGTTATGAGCAACCTGACTTATAAAACTTCTGCTTTGGCCGCCACTCTCCGATGGCTGGCAAGGATATTGAGCATTATATCAATAGGACTCGTAATCATGCTTGCATTAGGAGAAGGCTTGAATCCATTGCAGCTCACATTGCGTGAATGGGTTTTGTTCCTGTTCTTGTTGGGAATCCTTTTAGGGATGATTGTGGCCTGGCGTTGGGAGGGATTGGGCGGAGGCATCACAGTAGGAAGCCTGGCCGCCTTCTATTTGGCGCATCGCCTTTTCTCGCCGGGTTTCCCAAGAGGCCCTTGGTTTCTTATAATAGCAACGCCTGGTTTTTTGTTTCTTCTGTGCTGGCTGTGGACGAGCTCTAACTGGTTGCGGCGCCGGCAATTTTAACTACCCCATGGCATCACCAAACAACGTCTCCAGAATATCGCTGGCGGAATATCTTTTGGCAGGTGGCCTGATATGTACAATTATGGCTGCAGGCCTTTGCCAATTCGTAGTCATTGGTCTAATCGGATTGCTGTTCTTCCCGGCTGCATTCATTCTATTCATTGCCGCCGGTATCACAGCCAGGAGGGATGATATTCCGTTCCGGCGGAAAAACATGGGATTGGTTCTTTACGCGGCGGGCATGATACTGCTGCTTGGTATGGCTGGTTATGCCAGTTCATTGGTTTATGAATTGGCCATGAGCATGTCTAATCCAACGCATTTTGCCCCTGCGCATATAAAATGGATAAGCGCAGGCGGATTTTCCGTTGCAGCGGCCATTTTCATGGCCCTGGGACTTTGGCTTCGGACACTGCGGCCCATAACTCGCTGCGTATTTTGGGGCTTGACGGCAATGTGTGCATGTCCCGTGGCAGTTGTGTTTTTCTGGATCTTATTTAAACAGTTTCATTTCCCAATCACCGTCTGAAGCCGCGCATAAAATAAAAACACATACGCCATAATTTTACTGGACATACCCAATCCGGTTTCTATTCTTTTACAAAGCAGTATGAGGAACACATCAAAAGCGAAGAAACGCCGTGGAATAGTCTGCGCGGGCAACTGGATTGTTGACCGGGTCAAGATTATTGACCGCCTGCCGGGACGCGGCATGCTCGGCAATATCATGTCGGAAACGCTGGCTTCGGGCGGCTCGTCTTTCAACGTCCTTGCTGATCTTGGAAAGATGCAGGCAAAATTCCCCCTGGCCGGCATCGGCACAATCGGCCATGACAGCGGGCGCGATTTTATCCGTTCAATATGCGATCCCCTGAAAATTGACATCTCCAGACTAACTGTCCTCAAGGGAGAATCCACTTCCTATACCGATGTCATGTCGGAAGCCGGAACGGGCGTGCGGGTGTTCTATCATTACCGCGGAGCAAACGCTCATTTCTCCCTTGAACACGTTAAATTAAACGAACTTCCATTTCTCATTTTCCATCTTGGTTATCTGCTTCTCCTTGACGGCATGGATAAACCCGACCCCGATTGCGGCACCGTGGCGGCGAAACTACTGAAACACGTCCAGGAGGCAGGCCTCAAAACCAGCGTGGACGTGGTCAGCGAGGAAAGCGATCGTTTCCGTAAAATCGTGCCGGCTTCCCTACCCTACACGAATTATCTGATTTTGAACGAAATTGAAGCCGGCCGGACCACGGGGCATCAAGTCAGGGACAACGATGGCAAATTAATTCCACGTGGTATAATTGATTCCGTTGACGCCTTGTATAATCTCGGTCACATGGAGCTGGTGGCCGTCCACATGCCGGAAGGCGCTTATCTGCAGACAAAGGACGGCAAAAAATATGCGCAAGGCTCATTGCGTTTGCCGGAGAACTATATCAAGGGCACGGTGGGCGCCGGCGACGCCTTTTGCGCCGGCATGCTTTACGGCCTGCACGAAGGCTGGGATCCGGCCAAAACGTTGAAGCTCGGCTCATGCGCCGCGGCCGCCTGCCTCGCCCAGCCCGGCGCAACGGACGGCCTGATGCCATTAAACAAGGTGATGGAATTGGGAGATCGTTTTCCGGAAAATGAACCGCCGGTTTCGGTTTAGACAATCGTTATGAAGTTAGCCACAAAAATGCAAAAAAACGCATGTTTAATTTTCCCGCTAAACAACGCTAAATAACGCTAAATAACGCTAAAAGATTCAATTATTTTATTCTTCCTTTAGCGCCCTTTCGCGTATTTCGCGGGCTATCTTTGTGGCAAATATTCTGGATTGAAAACATGCAACGCGGACTTATCCAAATCTACACCGGCGACGGTAAAGGTAAAACGACGGCGGCCCTGGGCTTGACATTGCGCGCCCTCGGCGCCGGGCTGAAAGTCTATCTGGGACAATTTATTAAAAAAGGCGAGTTCAGCGAAATCAAGGCTCTGCGCCGTTTCCAGCCGAAACTTATTGTCCGCCAATACGGCGGCGGACGTTTTGTCAAAGGCAAGCCGTCTCCCTCTGATATTCATTGCGCCCAAAAGGGATTAGCCGCCTTGTGCAAGGCGATGCTCAGCGGAAAATACGATCTGGTCATCGCCGATGAAATCAATTGCGCCGTCAAGGCCGGCCTTATTACGACGCAGGAAGTGTTGGGCCTGATTGATAAGAAACCTTCGGCGGTGGAACTTGTTTTAACCGGGCGAGACGCCCATCGTCAGATTATGAAACGGGCCGACCTCCTAACGGAAATGCGCAAAATCAGGCATCCCTTTGACAGGGGTGAAGGCGGACGCAGAGGGATTGAATTCTGAACAGCGAGGATTGTTTTGACCGCCGGCCATCCCGGCATTTTAACGGTCATTCGGCGTTTTTGCGGCAGGAATATTCAGATATGGCTCGGGCGGATCCGCAATCCAGCGGCAGGCCGGGGATACCCGTATTTTGGCTTCCGGCAAGGTGATATGCCTGGCCAAAATGGGCAGGATAACGACACAAATTGCCGCCGCGATAATAAGCGCCAGCCATTTTTTGCCGGGCAGCGCCACGGGTTTCAGGGCGGAAATTTTAAAACGTCTTATATCCGGCAATTTGATTTTCCTGAGAGGATCAATCAAGCCGGCAAAATTAATTTTCACCGGCCGGCGTTTTTTTAATACCGGCGCTTCTTTCTTGGTTTTAGACTCCTGTACCGGCTTGACAGGCGCGCGTTCTTCCCTGTTATCGGCCGCGTCAAACTGACGCAGGAGCGGCACCGCATCAAGGCGGACGCATTGGGCATAGAGCTTGATAAACCCCCGCGCATAGACAGGCGCTATCAATTTATGAAACTCGTCCTTTTCGATCGCTGCCACGTAGTCTGTCTTGGCTCGGATGGTTTTGGCGACATCAGAGACAGTCATTTTTTGTTTTTCACGCGCGGCTTTTAATTTATTCCCGATTGTTTCCATGTGCTTGATTCGGCCGTTACTTTTATATGGGAGGGCGAACCCCGCGGAACGCGGGGCAGGCCCTCTGGTTCACCACGCTTCCAGCGTGGGTGAGCCGATATTCCCCAGACGGCTCGCGTGAGCGACGTTGTCGCAACGCGACTCACGTCGGCAGAGACGCCTCGCCTTACCTCTTTGAACTTCGTATTCTCTATGTTTTATTATTCTCCGTTTCCATTGACTCCCCGCTATTTGAAACCGTTTGCGTGTCAAGGTCAATCAAAATCTCGCGCGGATCCGAACCATGCACCGGGCCGACAATGCCCTGTTCTTCCAGTTGATCCATCAACCGGCCGGCGCGGTTATAGCCGATTTTAAGACGGCGTTGAAGGAGCGAAACGGATGCCCGCCGGGTTTCACGGATGATCTGGGTAGCCGCTTCAAGCAGATCTTCGTCAACGCCGTCATCATCGAAAGATCCGGATTCTTCCGCTTTTTCGCTGTGTTGTTTGATGGTCAATTCATAGTTGGGCTGGCATCTCTTTTTTATAAAATCCACGATGGCATGAATATCGTCATCGCTCGTCAGGGCGCCCTGCGCACGGATCAATTTACTGGAGGTCGGTTGAAGGAAAAGCATATCGCCGCGGCCGAGCAGTTTATCGGCGCCCATTGTGTCAAGAATGGTGCGGCTATCAACTTTTTGCGCCACCTGGAACGAGAGGCGCGCCGGAAAATTCGCCTTGATCGTGCCGGTAATGATGTTTACGGAAGGACGCTGGGTCGCCAAAATCATGTGGATGCCGACGGCCCGCGATAATTGCGCCAGACGGGCGATGTAGTTTTCCACGTCGGCCTGGGCGACCATCATCAAATCGGCCAGTTCGTCAATCACAATGACAAGATAAGGCAGATGGTCAGGCATCTGTTCGGCCTCGTCATCAGAATCGCTTAAGCGGGGCAACATTTCCTGCGCAATGGGGCGGCTGTTATAACTCTGGATATTCCGGACGCCGGCCCGGGCAAACAGCTTGTATCTTTTTTCCATTTCACTGATGGCCCAGCGCAGACCGAAGACGACTTTTTTGGGGTCGGTGATCACCGGAGCGATCAGATGCGGCAGATTATTATATGCCGCAAACTCAACCAGTTTGGGATCAATCAGCATAAGGCGCAATTGGGCGGGCGTGCGGGACATAAGCAACCCGGCCAGGATTGAATTCATACACACGGTTTTGCCGGAGCCGGTGGCGCCGGCGATTAACATGTGCGGCATGGCCGCCAAATCCGGGATGATATCGTGCCCCCCGACGTCCTTGCCAAGAATAATGGGAATTTCCGCCTTGCTGTTACGCCATGATTCGCCTTCCAATATCTCGCGCAAATACACTTTCGTGGCCGAGGAATTCGGCACTTCAATGCCGACGACCCCCTTGCCCGGAATCGGGGCCTGAACGCGGACGCTTGTCGCTTTCAAGGTAAGGGAGAGATTATTGCTCAGCTGACCAATCCTCTCCACACGCACGCCGGCGGCGGGTAAAAGCTCATAGCGGGTTACGACCGGCCCCTGTTCGATATGCTTCACTTCGCTTTCTATTCCAAATTCAGCCAATGTTTCCTTCAGGATCTTGGCGGTCGTCTGGCAATCGCCCTGCATTTGGCGTTCATTATCGGTCGGCAAAGGCTGAAGCAGGGAGAGCGGCGGAAGTTCATATTCCTGTTCCTTCGGCGGCAGAGTTTGTCTCTGGACCGGAAGCTGTTGGCTATCCCTGGGCAGGCGCTCTTTTTGGCGCTTTTCCGCCGGCATGGCCGGAGGTTGTTCAGGAAGTGATATTGCGCTTTTATTTGCCGCGCCTGACGCCGCCTCATTACGGACGGTTTCCACGTCCAAAACCGCCTTCTCCCGCCGCATCGCTTTTTCAAGGGCGGAGCGCTTTTTGGCGATTTCGTGTTCCTCAATAACAATTTTCTCCAGCCGGTCTCTGCGGGCATCCAGCGTTGCCTTGATTTTGTCCCTAAGCAACCGGCAAAGATCGGCCAGCCGCAGAGCAAGGAACCGCAGGCGCGCCAAACCAATGCCCATGATAAACGCCGCAAAGAGCAGGCCGGTCAGAATTACCGTTGCGCCGGTATAGCCGAACAGAGCGGTCAGGAACTGATCGGCAAAAAGCCAGCCAACCCACCCGCCGCTAAAACCGGCCATGTTAAAATGCGCGCTGAGCGCTTCCCAGCCGGACGAATGAATCGTAAAGAGCGCGCTGGCCGAAAGCACCGCGGTCGCGCCCCAGATTAAACACGGCTTGATCCGTTCATCCGGGCGCAGGAGGAGCAATAGCCCCAACCCGGCGCAAAAGAGCGGGAGAAACATGGCGGAAAGGCCGAAAACCATAAGACTGATAAATACATACCAGCCGCCCACCGGCCCGATATAATTTAACGGCGGATCATTGGGCGGCATTTTAAGCAGTGATATATCGCCGCTCCGATAGGAAATGATGGCCAGAACCATCAATACGCTGATGATCAGCAATGCCAACCCCCAGAGCTCGCGTATCCCGGTTGTTCCGTTAATCTTTGTCGGCCGCATAAATGATGTTGTTATTTCTTAAAAATCACATGAACAGATGATGGATCAGATGTAGCCGTCACGTTTTTGCCCGGCGGCAAAAAAATAAGGACTGGCAGATCATAAGTAAGCGAAGGATCAAGATCAATACAGTCAATAAAAACTTTAGGAACCGTTTTTTTCAGTTCATCGAGATCTTCGGCCTTGCCGGTGAGGACGATATTGACCTGATCCGGGATCGTCTCCACTTTGAAGGCCGCCGATGGCCGGACAACCACTTCAACCGGAATACCGCTCAATTCAAGGACATCATTTTTTACGGCAATCTGCACATTAACCTTCACTTCGGATGGTTCTATGACCGGCGTCCAGGTATTACTCGGCGGCAAAACACGGCAACGCTTGACAAATGACTCAAGGCGTCCCTCAACATCCACCGGCTCCGTGTAGACCCATTCGGTCTGCGCCAATTGCTGGGCCGGACCGCGCAATAACACGACCGCCGGCTCACAGACTGTTTTTTCAACCTCGCCGGCAAACGGCTTTCCGGTTGTGCGGCTTTTGACCGGAACCGTTTTTTCCGACTCGCGGTCAGTGCTGATTTGAATCACTTCCGGTTCAATCCGAACCGGGCGCACGCCGCGGGCCCCTTTGATATTCTCAGGCCGGAGACGCGCGTCATAAGACCCGGCTACCGAATTTGTCTGTAAATCAAACTGGGCCTTAACCTGTTTATAATCAATTAAACGGATATTTTCCTGAGAACCGCGAAAAGTAACCCGCACTGAATCGGAAGACTGACGCAACACGGCCCAGCCATCGCCGATCTTGAATTCCACCGGAATATTCGGAATGACCACTTCGTAATTTATAGTCTCGCGGATTGCATACCATGAAAAAATGGCCAGCACCAGCGCAAGCAGTTTGAGCCGAATATTGTTTAAGAGAATTTCACGCATGCCGATTTCTTCCCGCGCGCATTTTAACGCACTTGTTTTTTGCCATGTTTGTTGACCTTCATAACACGACTTATCCAATCGGTAACCTTCGTCAGCCAGTTGACTTGTTTGACGGGGCGCAATAATATACCCGACAAAAAGCGGCGCAGCTGATCATCATCAAGATTCTGGATCAGATGCCCCTTGTGGCCGACTGAAATAAATCCGCTCTCTTCAGACACGACCACCACGATTGCGTCTGTTTCGTCGGACATGCCGGCCGCCGCCCGGTGACGGGTACCGACCATCCGGCTTAAATCCATTTGCTGGGACAGCGGAAAAATACACTTTGCCGCCACGATGCGGTTGCCGGCGATGATAACGCCGCCATCATGCAGGGGCGTATGCGGATAAAAGATGGAAGCAAGCAGTTCCGGCGTTACCGCACTGTCCATTCTGACTCCGTTTTCCTGAATGGTGCGCGTGCCTATGGATTGTTCAATCGCGATCAGGGCTCCAATCCGGCGATTGGCCAGCAGATTGACGGCCTGAACGATCCGATCAACCAATGAAGGCTCGGAAACAAGACTGCTGAAAAAATGCTGTTTTCCCATCTCCGCCAACGCATGTCGGATTTCAGGCTGAAAAATGACCAACAAGGCCACGGCCAGATATACCGATAATCTTTCCAGCAGCCAGGTCAGGGCTTCCAGGCGGAAGAAACGCGTCACCGCGCTTAAGATGATAAAAATCATAATAAGTCCGGCCATCATCGGCGCGCCGCGCGTCCCCTGAAGAAAATAAAACACGTAATAAAATGCCAGGGCCAGGCATAAAACCTCCACTATCCCGTTAAAATCAGGAAATATACTGGTAGTCAGCATCCGGCCGTCTCCCCCGATAAAAAAGCGTTTAACACCCCGCGCACATCGCGCGATTCCTTGACGTCATGCACTCTCATTACGTTTGCGCCCTGAATAAGGCAGTAAGCCAGCGCGCCCAGGCTTGCCGCAAGACGCTCATTGACGGCCCGCCCCGTAAGCAGGCCAAGGAAACGCTTGCGAGACAGGCCGATCACAACCGGCCGGCCGCATGCTCTCATTCTTTCAATATGCGCAATGAGCTCAATATTATGTTCCGCGTTCTTGCCGAACCCGATGCCGGGATCAACGGCCATGGTCTCGGGCGCAATCCCCGTTCCGGACAAAAAATTGATGCGTCCTTTTAAATAACCGCAGACTTCCTCCGTGACATTTTCATATTGAGGATCATTCTGCATGTCGCGCGGCTCGCCCTTTTTATGCATGAGGATAACACCGGCCTTGTACCGGCGCGCCACTGCCGCCATACGCCGGTCAGACTCAAGCGCCGATATGTCGTTGATAATACAAGCGCCGGCCTTCAAGGCCGCCTCCGCCACAACGCTTTTTTTGGTGTCAATGGATATGAGCACATCCGTTTTAGACTTCAATTGTTCAATAACAGGCAACACGCGGCTCATCTCGTTTTCGGCTTCAACGGGAAATGAACCCGGACGTGAAGATTCGCCGCCGACATCAACAATATCCGCGCCTTCTTCAATCATTTGCATTGCGCGTTCCAAGGCTTTTTCCGGCTCGGAGTATCTGCCTCCGTCGGAAAAAGAATCGGGGGTTACGTTCAAAATGCCCATCAGCAAAGGGCCGGATTCAAATTTTATCGTCCGCTCCCGGCATTGCCATACTGGCCTTGCGTTATTCACATTTTTCCTAAGGCGGCAGGGCCGCCAGCCAAAAGTGACAACTGGCCGGCCGCCGGTAATATTATAAATTTCTCCGCAAACTTGTTATATGTTGACATGGAACGAGTTAATCCGCCGCGCGCGCTTGATCAGCGCCGGTTGTGTCGGAGCGTCTTTTCACCGCATCAGCCGAAGGAATCGAGCCGGTACTGTCTTCGTTTTTCGGCTCAAGCTTCGCCCGCTCTTCTTCGGATAACAAGCGCCCATGTTTGACAATTTCTTCAACATCCCGTCCGTCAAGGGTTTCCTTTTCAATCAAAAGACCTGCTATCAAATCAAGTTTGTCGCGATTCTGACGGAGAATTTCGTTCGCCTGGCGGTAACATTCCCTGAGAAGCCGGTTAACTTCCGCGTCAATCCGGCGCGACGTGTCTTCGCTGAAATCCTGATTCCGGGCGACTTCCCGCCCAAGGAAAAGCAATTCTTCCTGCGCGCCGAAAGTCTGCGGCCCCAGCTCACTGCTCATGCCCCAATTACATACCATCAACCTTGCCAGATGGGTGGCCTGTTTCAGATCATTTCCCGCGCCGGTGGTAATATCGCCAAAAATGAGCTCTTCCGCCACGCGGCCGCCCATCAGACCGGTAAGAGTCCCTTTCAGTTTTATCAAACTTTCCGTGTAGCGGTCTTTTTCGGGCAACTGCATGGTTGCGCCAAGATAGGCGGTGCCGCGGGGAATAATCGTTATTTTATGCAACGGCTCCCTTTTCTCCACCATCTGCAAAACAAGCGCGTGCCCGGATTCGTGATAGGCGGTCAGCTTTTTCTCTTCCTCATCCAGCACGCGGCTGCGGCGCTCGCGTCCCCAGCGGACTTTGTCGCGCGCTTCTTCAAGGTCACTGCTGTCAACCCCTTTCTTACCCTGCCGGGAAGCAAGCAGGGCGGCTTCGTTTAAAAGATTCGCAAGATCGGCGCCCGAAAAGCCGGAAGTGCCGCGCGCCAGGCGTTTAAGATCGGCCCCCGGCACAAGCGTGAATTTTTTTGCATGGATTTTGAGAATGGCCTCGCGCCCTTCAAGCACCGGCAAATCAATGACAATCTGCCGGTCAAAGCGTCCCGGCCGCAAAAGGGCCGGATCAAGCACATCGGGCCGGTTCGTGGCGGCGATGATAATCACGCCTTCGCGGCTTTCAAATCCGTCCATTTCCACCAGAAGGGCGTTGAGGGTCTGCTCCCGCTCATCATGCCCGCCGCCGATTCCGCTGAACCGGCTGCGGCCCACGGCGTCAATTTCGTCAATAAAAATGATGCAGGGCGCATTCTTTTTGCCCTGCTCAAACATATCCCGCACGCGCGAAGCGCCCACGCCGACAAACATTTCCACAAAATCGGAGCCGCTGATGCTGAAAAAGGGAACGTCCGCCTCTCCGGCAATGGCTTTTGCCAGGAGGGTTTTTCCCGTTCCGGGCGGTCCCATCAAAAGAACGCCCTTGGGCATTTGCCCGCCCAGCGACTGGAATTTTTTCGGGTCCTTCAAAAACTCCACAATCTCTTCAACTTCCTCCTTGGCCTCATTGATGCCCGCCACTTCCTGAAAAGTGATTTTATTGCGGTCGCGGGTCAGCAGCCGCGCGCGGCTTTTGCCGAAACTCAACGCGCCGGATCCGACCGACCTCATCTGGCGCATAAAAAGGAAATAAAGCAGGCCCATGACCAGCAGAAAGGGAAGGGCGCCCTGCACCAGCTGCCAGAAATCAAGTTTGGGCCGGCTGAACGAAAAGGGAACGCCGTTTTTCATGAGCCAGGCCGGCAGGCCGTCGGTTACCACGATATCAACCCTGAATTTTCGCGGCCGGTTGGTTTTCTGGTCCAGGGCTATCATTTTGCCCTGGATATATTGCGCGCCGGAAGTTTCGGTAACGATCTCGCATTCGCGTATTTTGCCGGTTTCAACCAGTTGAACAAAATGGGGATTGTACTGCATGTCCTCCACCGCGTCCCGGCCGTTGCGCAAAAGATTGAACATTAAAAGCAGGAAAAGGGCGAAAATCAGCCAGATGCTTACCGTCCGCAGTGAAATGGGGGTCTCATCATTGCTGCGCTGGGGTTTGGAATTTTGACTTGGGTTTTGCATATTTTTATCACGCTTCCATCACGTCTTAAAGCATGGTTAAGACGTGATTTATTCAACTCTCTAAAATTGAAAGTTATGATATCACATCACAATTAAATATACAACCCGCTTTCTGCATTTTGTTATTCTCTCCGGCAGTCGGCCGGATGCCAGACATGGAAGCTCACGGAACGGATACCTTGGAAATAAAAGCGTCCAGCTCTATTTCGAAAAGAAGGTCGTCCCGGCACATATCGGCAAAGACAACCGCCAGATTTGAACCGGGAATCTCATGTTGCCGGCAGTATTCTTCAAAATATTTGCGATAATCAGGATGCTTGAAATAAACAATTCCCCGGAAAATATTTTTCCAATCCATTTTACGGGAGTGGAGCAGGGCCTGCGCGACCCGCATGGCAAGATCAATCTGTGAAACAACGTCGCCAGGGAAAACGGTTTTTCCATCTTTGCTTATGCTTGCCGTGCCGGAAACAAGCAGACTGCGGCAGTCCGGATATTCAAGTTCTACGGCGCGGCTGAATGAACTTTTGTAATTAAGCGCTGATTCCTGCATGGGCGAAGGGACGGCCTGAATTTTGACCTGACCGTTTTTAGGCTGGACGGCCAATGCATTTCCTATCAATGCGGCGCCGCAGGGATTCCCTGTGCCGATGCCGGTGCTGGCCGGAACTGTTTTTTCGGCCATTCCCCTCTTGTTAAAAAAATCGGTTCGCACTTTGTTAAAGTCACCGTACCAGTCAAGGATATGATTATTAAAAAACCATGTGCGGACAATTTCGGCGAACTTGAATCCATGCCGGGCCATGGCATTTGCGAAAGTCTCGAAAACTGTTTCGGCCTGTTCCGTCCGGGATGCGCCAATATTTTGCGCGAAGACATTGCTGAGAAGGCAATAGCGCGCATAATCATCTTCATAAACGAACCCGATGTTTCCGCCCTGGCCTTTAACCGATTCCACATTCTGGATTCCTGAAAGCGCGATTGCCTGGGAGGAAACAACTCCTTTTCCGTCAGGAACAGTATGGATAAGACAGGCAACAGGAGCGCCGGCCGAAACCAGTTTTTTAAAAGACGCCGAATACTTGCTGCTATCCGCAAAAACAAACCGGCTTAATATCACCGCTTTTAATTTTTGCGCTTCACCATGAATTATGCTGTCTACCGGAATATCTCGCCCGCCATTAATTGTGATACAATTTGCCGACACACGCTGACCGAACCGGAAGGTTGCGATGCCAAGATTGTGATTTATAATGCCGGCAGTGTTCATTTATATAACAACAAGAATATTCCGGGCCTTCCCGTTCATAATCTGCCGTTGGATTTGCCGGAACGGTATTATCATAGCAAACCTTGCGGACGGATTAGACGTGAAACGTGTAACATGACTCATTCAACCGTCAAATGCAGAGCTTTAGCGGCGGCGCCGGGCACCTGCCATCCCTCGGCAATCCGGTAGCCTGGAATCCAGATAATTTCGCCGCCGCACTCAAAAATCGGCAAACGGCGCCGCATAACGGCCGGAAATTTAGCGTCGCTGAAAATGTCCTGAATTTTTTTTGATCCAGCAAGCCCGTACGGACGCATCCGGTCTCCGGGACGCCATGATCTGGCCAAAATTTGTTTATGTCCCAGTTTCTTTAATGATACGGAAGCACGGACTGGAAATTTTCCAAATACGGCCCGCTCGCAGTCAGCGCCCGACCCGAGCTCCGCCCTGACAATCAGTCTTGCTTCCGGCAACATTGTCCGGCCCGGAATCCTGATTTTATGGGAAAAATTTCCGTTCGGCTCCGTTCTTTGCTCTTCAATTGCAAGCCATTGATAATTGCGTCTGATGATTATCCCGCCGGCCAATTCCAATGAGCGGCCTCTGGCCGGATTCATGAGCAGGCCGTCCAGTTTATTTATCGTCTGAAAGTCAAGCATCCCGGCCTGAATGCCGTTTGTTTTCAGCCAATGACGCAATACTCTTCTGCGCACCGCCGAATGATGTTTTGCGGCAATGGCACAATTTAAAACGCGCCCGGATTCATCGCAGGCTTCGGCATAAACCGCGGCCGCAAACGCCTCCATGAATTCATTTTCGCCCCTCAGCACGTCGGCCAGGTTGATTAAAGCGCGCCTTATCCCCTTGTTATATTTTGCCTCAAGCAAAGGCAGTAATTCATGACGCACCCGATTGCGCAGAAAAGCGGGATCGGCGTTGGAGATATCTTCGCGCCAGGCTATATTGCGTTCGCGCAGGTAACGCTCAATCGCCCTGCGCTCTATCCCTAAAAACGGCCTGATGACCGTTGTTTTCCCGATTTGAGAACTGGGCGCGATTCCGGTCAGCCCCTGTAGCCCACAACCCCGCGCGAGCATGAGCAGGATGGTCTCGGCGTTGTCATCAGCGGTGTGGGCCGTGGCCACAAGATGACAGCCGCGCGCCAATGCGGTTTTCTCCAGAAAACTGTAGCGCGCCCTTCGGCCGGCCATTTCCAGCGAAATTCCCAGTCGTCCGGCGAGACGCGGAACAGCGGCCATGCCGCCGGCAAAATCAAGATGCAACCGGCGCGCCAATTGTTTGACAAAACGCGCGTCTTCATCCGCGGCCCGTCCGCGGATTTTATGGTTCAAATGCGCCACGGTCAGGCGCAGGCGAAACTGGCGCTTCAGTTCCCGCAAAACATACAGCAGGGCGACTGAATCAGCGCCGCCGGAAACGGCAACCAGGACGTGCTGACCGGGCCGGATAAGATCGTGGCGCCGGATGAAATCAAGGGCTTGTTGGGAAAGATTGTCCGCCATATTGCATTATTTTTTCACGAACATCAGATTTTAGCTAAAAATTAGGCCAAATTATACGTTTGGAACTTGTACATTAAATTAGGCGGCAAAGCCGCAACTTTACTCCGTTCCGACCGGTAGGGCGAACCCTCAGGGTGAGCCGCTCTTACATCGGACGGCTCGGCCAGAGGCCTCGCCCTACCAACTTTGAAATTCCTATACACTAAATTAGGCATAAAAAAACTTTTTGCAATGCTTGCCCCGGTAAAGGGAAAGCAAGTCTCCTTTGCTTGAGTAGACCTTCTGACCTGTCGGGTCTCCGTATCGCTCTGCCAGCCTGACGGATGATTCATGCAGTAGAATTCTTAGTCCCAACACGCTGTCACTCTCAAAGTTGCGGATGATCGACTCGACAGAATCATGCTTCAGGTTGCCGAGACGCCACCAAGGCTCAAGGGTTCCTACGTTGGAGAAGACGTCCCAATTACCACAAACAAAAAACCAGAGAGACTTTGGGACAAGATTCTCGCTCTTTTCCGTACCTTTACCGTTGAGAATCTCGGCATACAGAGTCTTTTCAGTATGCCAGAGAAGGTCCCTTCCGAAATGCTTCCTGGTTGGCTTCAAAATGGTTTCCGGCAGGTCAATCACTTGCTCGGCCATGGGCCTGAGATTATCGATTTTACGCGCCTCATAATCCGGTCCCGGCAGATTCATAAAAAACTGGAACTCACCACCCAAGTCCTGAACCCGTTCGCGCAACCGATACTTATCAATTAACGCGAGCAACCCATTCAACTCCGGTAGGAGCTTCGTTGTCAGGAACACTTGCCAGCGTGGTTTAATGCCGACATCCAATAATCGCTCTGTGGCCGTGAGAGCATCTTTAAATGCTCCTCTCCGACGATGGAACCAATCGTTTGTCGCTTCCAACCCAAAGAATGATATCTGGCAGGTATCGGTTCCCACCGATTTTGCCCATATGGCGTATGTCTTATCCCTCGCCAGTCTCCAAATACTGAGCAATTCGTACCGGTTCGGCTTCCCATCGCTAAGTTCCGTCTCAAGATCATAGAGTTTTTGGTAGTCATCACGAAAATCGGGTTCACGAAATCCGGTTGCAACGGATATTTTCGTGATTGATGTCCTTCCGCCGGAAAGAAAGTTACGGAATTGTCTAACACCCCAACGAACGTCTTTTTCCGATAATATACGTTTACCAGCCTGTCCAAGCCAGCAGTGCCGGCAACGGTTTGGACAACCTTGCATTTCGAAGGCGATCCCAATCTTGTCTTTACCAATTTTCGGCATCAGAATCAAATTTCATGCAGGTTAATAAATCACGCAACGGCAAATTTGACTTTTGGCGCAACCTTTAAGTCCTGGGACATGGCCCGGATAATAACAGCAAGAGTTCGCGTTGTCGGATTGCCTCGGCGGCTTAACATCCGGTGCAGGGATTTCTCATTAAATCCGGTCTGCCTGGCCAATTCTGAAAAAGTGATTTCCGCATGAACCAGATCACGAAGCATGGAAAGTCCTTCCCCAGTTTCGCCGTCCAGAATGGCGTTAACGGCTTCGGTATATAAAGCCTTGGCAAAATGCGGATCGCGTTTGATTCGTTCCATAACCGTCTTTTTATATTCACGTGTTAAGGCCATAATTTTATCCTCCTCTTGATTGTTTGTATCTTTTCCATCGTTTCCCGGCGGCGTCAATATCGGCGGCTTGCCGGCGTTTATCGCCTCCGCCCAGCAGAATCACAACGTCTTTCCCTTCGCGTCCGTAATAGACTCGGTAGCCGGGGCCAAAATCCATTCGTAATTCAAAGACGCCGCTACAAAGAAACTTCGCGGATCCAAAATTACCGGCTTCCAGCCTGCGGACATAGCGATCAATCCGCGCCGCCGTTACCGGGTCTAATCTATCAAACCATTCAGCGAACGGCGAGCGTCCGTCTTCAACATACTCTATGAGCCGATAGACCATATAGTAACCTATTCGTTACCATTATCAAGCATGATTTTGAAAAAATATTCATGCCGGAAAAGGGGTTGTTTGACCTGCGCTGGCAAGCATTACCACGCCCTATTCGATGAAAGCGCAAGGTCTTGCCCGGCGCATCCCTCCCCAGCTTGAAATCACAATTGCAGTTCCGGGTTCACATGGCAGGCTTTTACAACCGCGCGTTGACATCCGCCTTTTCAATCTGCCGGATGCCGCCCATATATGGAACAATCGCTTCCGGCAGTTCAACGGATCCATCGGCCAGCTGATAATTTTCAAGGATCGCGACCACCAGCCTTGCCAAAGCGACGCCGGAGCCGTTCAAAGTATGGATAAATTCTGATTTTCGCTGTTTGTTGCGGTAACGAATGCCGGCCCGGCGCGCCTGGAACGATTCAAAATTACTGCAGGAGGAAACTTCCAGCCAGGCATTCTGGCCGGGCGCCCAGAGTTCAATGTCATAGCATTTCGCCGCGGCAAAGCTCAGATCCCCGGCGCACAGGGCCACAACCCGGTAAGTCAGGCCGAGGGCGCGCAGAACATCCTCGGCGTTGCCGACCAGTTTCTCCAGTTCGTCATATGATGTTTCCGGCTCCACAAATTTCACCATTTCAACCTTGTCAAACTGATGCACCCGGATGAGACCCCGCGTTTCCTTGCCGGCGGCGCCCGCTTCGCGCCGGAAGCAGGGCGAATAGGCCACGAGTTTGATCGGCAGTTGCCGCTCAATAATTTCCTCGCGGTAAATATTGGTGACCGGAACTTCCGCCGTGGGAATAAGATAGAGGTCGTCGGCCGGAATGAAATACATGTCTTCCGCCATTTTGGGAAGCTGGCCGGTGCCGGTCATGGCCGCGGAATTACAGACAAAGGGAGTGGAGACTTCAAGGTAACCATGCTCCCTGACATGCAGATCAATCATGAATTGAATCAGCGCCCGCTCAAGTTTTGCCCCCAAACCGACATAGAGCGGAAAACCGGCCTTGCTCAGACGGCCGGCCCTGGCAAAATCAAAAATCCCCAGATTCTCGCCGATTTCCAGGTGGGTGCGCGGTTTAAATGGAAATGAACGCAACGCGCCCTCCGTGCGCACAACGACATTATCCGGCGAACCTTTTCCATCCGGAGTGGAATGATGCGGCAGATTGGGAATATCCAAAAGCAGTTTTTCAAGCTGTTCATCCTTTTCGCGCGCCAGCCGGTCAAGCTCGGCGATTTTTCCGCCCAAAGCTTTTACGGCGCTTTGTTGTCCGGCTGTATCCCGGCCTTCCTTCTTCCGGCGGCCGATTTCCTCGGAGGCCGCATTGCGCTGTTGTTTCAAGGCCTCCGCTTCCGTTACAAACTTCCGGCGTTCGCGATCCGCGCGGCACAGTTCGTCCAGTTTTACAGCGGTCCCGCGGCGTTCAAGCGCCGGCCGGACCTCCTGCTCGTGCTCACGAATAAATTTGATGTCAAGCATTGTGTATTAATCTCCGGTTTTTGCTTGCTTACAAAGCGATAGTATGGCATTAAAAATAATCAATAGCAAGAACATAGGCATTTACACTGTAATGCCTCAGTTATGAGGGCTAGATTGTCATTCCCGACCTGATCGGGAATCCAGAAAAAATCTCATGCCACAGGCAGATCCGCCCGTGGCGGAAATGCTGGATTCCCGCTTTCGCGGGAATGACAGCGTTGAAGTTCATAACCTACCCGCGTAACTGAGGCCTTACTTTACACTTGAGGCATGAATGGCAAAAAAAAACGGCAATCCGATTTATGATCTGAATCGGCCGGTGCATCTTGCGCGCAGCAGAGCTTTTATTGAAAAAGCCCGCAAGCTTTTTGAGGAATGTACCGGGAAAACACCTCCAAAACGCCGCGTCCAGCTTATTGAAGGCTGTCTGTATTATCTCCAATCGGCGCTGGAACACTCAATGCTGGCGGCAAAATCAACCCAAACCAACCCGCTGGAAGACTCATTCGCGGCTTTCATCCGGATGATGATGATCTGCATCTATTCGGCGCACCTTCTGCTGGATAACGAACTGCAACTGGGCGACAGCAAAAGCCCGCTCTGGCAATTTCTCCACCGGCGCGGCAAGACAACCCAGACGGTTAAATTTGCGCGCAGCGGCGAACAACTGCTGGATGATGCCGCCCATCTTTTCAAGCTGTCCCAGGAACCGGTTGAAGACCTCCGGCAGACTTTGCTGGAAGACATGACCGATGAGGGACGCGCGCGCTATAAGCTCGCTTACGAAGGACTCCGCGCTAATCTTACGCGTTCGCGCCGGATTCCCCGCGTGGAGCGTTTCTTCCAAATTTTCTGGCCAGCTCCTGAAATGAGAAATGAATAATCACCGGCCGGCCATGGGGGCAGGTGTAAGGCATTTCCGCCTTTTCCAGATCGGAAATAAGGCGTTCCATTTCGCTTTCCGATAAACGGCTGTGGGCTTTAACGGACGCATGGCAGGCCGCCCGGGCGATTTGTTCCTCAAACATATACCCGTCCCCGGCCCGGCCGGAAGATTCACTCAAGGCCGCCGCTATTTCCGCAATCAGCGGCTGGGCGGCGACATTCCCGAAACAGGCCGGCACCGCATCAACTAAAAACGTGTCCTGCCCGAATTCGGCGATGCTGAAACCGACTTTTCTCAGCGCCTCCATAACACGCTTGAGATAAACCGCGTCAGCGGGGGAAAGAATAACAGATTCGGCCATCAACAATGCCTGGCTTTTCACGGCGCCCTTTGTAACCTCAGCCATGAATTTCTCAAAGAGCACTCTTTCGTGCGCGGCATGCGGATCCATCAGAACCAAACCGTCTTCAGTTTCCATTATTACATAAAGATTTCCAATCTGTCCCACGACCCGGCACCATGCCCACGGCTTTCCCCTGGCCTCTTCCGCCGCCGGAGGATGGCCTTTCCCGCCGCCGGAATCAATCAGGGGCAAAACCGCCGCTTCCGGCGGAGACGCCAGCTTTTGCTTCCGGCCACGATAATAGCCGTATTTCGATTGATTTGCGCTTGCCACGGCCGCACGGGCGGCCGTCTCCGGCGTAGTTTTGGCCGCCGCCGGGGATGCATCCGCAGAAAACGCACCCTGAGACGGACGACTGGCGCCGCGCTCCGCCGCCATAGCGCTTCGCGACGGCGAGCCGGAGGCGCCCGGATTTTTAAGCGCTTCCCGGATCGCCTCTGAAACCGCGTGGCGCGCCTCCCCCGGATTGCGAAACCGAACCTCCTTTTTCGCCGGGTGCACGTTGACGTCAACAGCGGCGGGATCAAGATCCAGAAAAAGGAATACGATCGGATACCTGTTTTTCGGAATGAGCGCCTGATAACCGTCACGGACTGCGCCAATGAGCAAAGCGGCGGAAGCCGGGCGGCGGTTGATGAACAGATATTGTTCGGAACGGTCGGCGCGGGTTAAAGAAGGCAAAGCGGCATAACCGCTGATTCGCAAATTTCCCGATGAATAGGCGACCGGCCGGAGATTGTTTTTTGAGATGGAAACGAAAAGGTCACCCAACCTGTTTTCAATGGCCGCATTGGCCGGCAGGTTATAGATAAGCCGGCCGTCACTTTTCAATTTCATGCCGACCGCCGGATTTGCCAGAGCATACATCATGAAAGCCTGACGGATATGCGCTTCTTCGGTCTGTTCCGAGCGCAGAAACTTCCGGCGGGCAGGCACATTGAAAAAGAGATGGCGAACTTCAATTAAAGTTCCGGCGGGACAACCGGCTTCGCGCACATCCTGCATCTTGCCGTCGGCCATCACCAGCTCGGTGCCGGCGAGAGCATCCGCCGGACGGGTACGAAGCGTAAAGCGGGAAACCGAGGATATGGCCGCCAGGGCCTCGCCCCGGAAACCGAGCGTACTTATCCGCTCGATATCGTCCACATCGCTTATTTTGCTGGTGGCATGCCGCTCAACCGAAAGCAGGGCGTCGTTCCGCTCCATACCGACGCCGTTATCGCTCACCGAAATGAGCGTCCGGCCGCCCGCTACAATTTCAATATCAATATTGGTCGCTTTTGCGTCCAGCGCATTTTCAACCAGTTCCTTCACGACCGAAGCGGGCCGTTCCACCACCTCGCCCGCGGCGATTTTATTGATCACATGATCCGACAGAACGCGGATATGGTTTTTTTCATCTTTCATTGATTGTTTTTCCGTGAAATGTCCAGGTAGGGCGGGACAGCCTTGTCCCGCCGCGTTTTTGCCGTTCGGACGGCCGGACTGGCAGTCCGGCCCTACCCTTTTCCGCGATGAAATTACCATACCTGAATCAAGGCCTGAAATATGCGGCGGAAGGCACGCCGCGCATCTGATCCTCGCGCAGCGCCATGATAGCCATGACGCGCGGCACATAGCGGCGGGTTTCCGAAGGCAGATAAGGGGCAACCTCGCGGAAAGTGCGGGCATCATTTAATTTCATCGCCCGCCCCACCCTCCCTTCGCCGGCATTATAAGCCGCCAGGGCAAGCGCCCAGCATCCGAATTCATTGCGCAACTGACGCAAATAAGAGGCGGCCGCATGCGCGCTTTTATGCGGCGCTTTGCGGTCATCAACCGGAAAAAGCTTGAGCCCGAACCGCTCGGCCGTGGCGGGCATAAGCTGAAAAAGTCCCATCGCCCCCGCTTTGCTTTCCGCCTCCGGATTCAACGATGACTCCACTTCCGCGATCCAGATTAAATCATGGGGGACGCCTTCGTTCCGAAATATTTCCTTCAAAATTGAGACAAGATTTGTCTGCTGATTTTTGGCGTTTTTCAAATCGGAACCGGATGGCATCATTAAATTATTATGCAATTTGCCATAAATAATCTTATCCCATGACATTGGAACAACAACTTCATCCAGCGGCAAAATATTATTATCCCAACCGGCCGAATGATAAATTTTTCGCAGGTCAAATTCAACACATGGGCCGCGTCCGGCCGGCGAAATCCGATTGGAAAGGAAAAGCCGTTCCGCCGTTTCCGCGCGCGCGCAAAAATCGAGCGCGCCGAATACAGACAGCGCTATTAAAAATGCCATGAATTTAGCCATGGAAATTAGCTAGAAATGATATCTTACGCTGGCGTTCAAGGTTACGGCGTCGTAATACTGGATCGCGCCGCCGATTGAAAGATTGGAGAACGCATAAAGTTCCGCCCCGCCGACGATTCCAACCAGATGCTCCTCATGAAAATCAGACTTTTGGCTGATATTACTGTTGGCATAATAATCGCCGTCCAGCCACGACACGGCCGGGCCGGCATATAATGCCAGACTATATGGATATTTATTCAAATCATCTTTTTTGGAAACAAACACCTCGTAATTCACCAGCAGGGCGGCAAATATTTCATTCCAGTCAATTTTTTCCGAACCGGCGCCGGAATTATGCATGGCGAATTCGGCATGCGTTTTAAGGCTTAAATCGCCTTCCATGAAGGCCGGGGCCGTAACGCCATAGCGCCACCAATTGACGTCAAACCCGGCCGACCATTTAAACCTGGAATCGTTGTAAGCAACCGCATCGCCCACTTTGGCCGCCGAGCCGCCGAAGGTCGCAAAAATCATCAGCCATTTATAGGGATCAACGCCGATATAGCCGTCTATCGTTTGCGATTTTAACCGCATCTTCCCCTGCGATGCTGTGCTGATATCACGCTGTTGATTCTGATAATCGGCGCCGATCGTGAGGAAATCAAGATATTGCTGTTCAATCAGCGTTTCGCTGGTTCCGGCGCCGGATAAAGTCGCGGCACCGGCCGGCAGGGAAATTGCCGCAAGAATGGCAAGGATGAAAGATACACTTAATAATCTCATAATAAAATTCTGGATTCCCGCTTCCGCGGGAATGACAGACACTGACTTCTGATCAGCGAGTTTTTTCTTCTTCACCGCGCCGGTCCCCAATTGGCGGATATCGGCCAATACACAAAAAATGCCGGGCCAACCAAATTCTGCCTTGGAACCGGCCCCCACCACCTGCTGTCAAGACTGTTCCGCTGGTTATCGCCGCAGGCAAAATACTGCTCTTTGCCCAATTTAACGGCGTTGACGCCGCCGGTCATAAAATTACCGGCCTGAATATAGCCGTTATAACCGGGAGAACAAGCCTGAATTTTATCCATCATGCCAATCCCGGTTACCGGTTTATCATTTATATAAAGAAATGGCGTCACAATGCCGACCGTTTCTCCCGGCAATCCGACCATGCGCTTGACGTAATGCTCGTTCTGACGTATTTGCGGATGTTTGATGCCGTCGGTTTTAAACACCATTATCTCGCCGCGACCTGGTTTTACAAAATTCCATTTCACTTTATTGACAAATATATGATCGCCGGCGACTTTGATTCCCGAAGCCAGCAATTGCCCGCGGATAACCGTCTCGTTCTGAGCAACATGGATGGCCATATTGGGCTGGATTGCATGCGTAATCCCGCCGACGCTGATCACCGGACCTTCCCTGGTTTGTCCAGTACTGACCGGCCCTGATACGTGCGCCCTTACTTCAACGTATTTTTCCCCGAATACAACCCATTTAATGAGGCTGAGAGGAAAATAGTCAAAAAAATCTTTACGTTCTTTTTCAATATAATGGATACCGGCCAGAGTGGGATACATTGATGAAGTCGGTATTTTGAATGGCTGCACGAAATAAGTCCGAAAAGCCATGGCAACGGCCACAGCCACAACCAGCACTTCAATATTTTCCCTCAGCGCCGCATACGGCCGCGGCGGATTCAAATTCCGAATCGCATCAACCAACTGCGGGAAGGCCTGCTCCACGGCCGGCCAGTTTCCGGCCTTCAACCGGTCCGAAACCATCCGCATTGATTCTGAAAGACGCTGCGCATCGGCCGGAGCGGCAATATCCCCGCGCAGATCGCCGACGTGCCGCGCGCTTCGCAACAGGTGTTGCGCCTGTTTTTTGATCCGCCGATTAACAAAAAAAGATTTTATTTCCGATATATTCATGGTCATAACATCTTGGGAATGACGATCAGGTGCTTGATCTTAAAACTTTAATAAAGGCTTCCTGGGGGACGTTGACCCGCCCGACCTGTTTCATCCGCTTTTTACCCTCTTTCTGTCTTTCCAGCAATTTTCTTTTCCGGGTGATATCGCCGCCGTAACATTTTGCGGTCACATCCTTGCGCAACGCCCGGATGGTTTCCCGGGCAATGATCGTCTTGCCGATCGCCGCCTGGACCGGAACGGTGAACAGGTGCGGCGGAATAACTTCCTTCAAGGCCGCGCACATCTGGCGGCCCCTGGCTTCGGCCTTTGAGCGGTGGATCAGGGAGGAGAACGCATCCACCTGCTCGCCATTCAATAATATATCCAGCCTGACCAGATCGCTCGCCATGTAACCGCTATGCTCGTAATCCATGGAGGCATAACCGTGGCTGAGACTCTTGAGACAGTCATAAAAATCAACGAGAATTTCATTCAACGGCAGGGTGCAGGTCAGCATAACGCGCTTTGTATCAAGCGAATCGGTTTTATTCAACGTGCCGCGCCGATCCATAATAAGCTTCATCAAATCGCTGATTTGCTCATTGCGGCAGATAATAAAAGCCTTGATCATCGGCTCTTCAATCCGCTCAATACGCGTTTGTTCCGGCAGGTTCACCGGATTGTCAATCCTCGCGCAGGTTCCGTCCTTAAGATAAACGTTATAGACCACCGCCGGATAAGTGCTGATAATATCCAGATCATATTCCCGCCGCAGTCGTTCCTGGACAATCTCCAGGTGCAACAGGCCGAGGAACCCGCACCGGAAACCGAATCCCAGTGCGACCGAAGACTCATTTTGATACGTGAAGGAGCTGTCGTTCAGCGCGAGACGATCAAGGCTTAATTTCAGTTTTTCATAGTCGGCCGTGTTGACCGGGTAGACGCCGCTGAAAACCATCGGCTGAATATTCTTGAATCCCGCCAAAGGGGTTTGGGCCGCATGGAGCGAGGTGGTGAGCGTATCGCCGACCCGGATGTCGCGCGGAGACTTGATGGTCCCGACCACGTAACCCACCTGGCCGGCGCGCAATAATTTAACCGGCGTCATTTTCGGCGTAAATATGCCCACCTCTTTCACTTCCGAACTGCAAGCGGTGCCCATCAGAAGAACACGGTCCCCGACCTTGAATTGCCCCTCGAAGACCCGCACGTACGGCACAACCCCGCGGTAGGCGTCATACAACGAATCAAAAATCAATGCTTTTGCGCAATTTGAATCCTGCTTGACCGCCGGCGCGGGAACCTTGCTGACGATCAATTCCATCATCTCCCGCACTCCTTCGCCGGTCTTGGCGCTGACCATGCATCCCTCGTCAAGACTCACGCCCAATAATTCCTCAATCTGTTGGGATACTTCGGCGATGTTGGCGGTCGGCAGGTCAACCTTGTTCAGCACCGGAATAATTTTCAAATTATTCTCCATGGCCAGAAAGGCGTTGGCAACCGTCTGCGCTTCCACGCCCTGCGCCGCATCAACCAGGAGAATGGCGCCTTCGCAGGCCGCCATGCTCCGCGAAACCTCGTAGGTAAAATCAACATGGCCGGGCGTGTCCAGCAGGTTGAATTCGTAGCGCTGCCCATCCGCGGCCTGATAATGCATGGAGACCGGATGGCATTTTATCGTTATCCCGCGCTCCCGCTCCAGGTCCATGCTGTCCAGGACCTGATCCTGAAAATCGCGCGCATCAATGGTCCTGGTCAACTGCAACATGCGGTCGGCCAGCGTTGATTTGCCGTGATCAATATGGGCGATGATGCAGAAATTACGGATTAAAGAAAAATAATTATCCATGGTATTTTTTACCGCTATAGATTACCCAATTACCACGCTCTTGCGTTGTCATTCCCATGAAAATGGGAATCCAGCATGTTCGGATCTTTCTGGATTCCCGCTTCCGCGGGAATGACAGACCGCTTGCCGCCAATCTCCTCGCATCACTACCACATTACGGCAACGATTGCTCCGCCTTCGCCCGCATCAACCGCAAATCAACGGCCATGTCCTTCGCCTTGAAAAGCGAGCTTCCCGCAACGATGGCGTTTGCTCCGGCTTGGGCAACCAATTCGATTGTTTTTAAATCAATGCCGCCATCCACGGCGATATCCTTTGTTTTGGCCGCTTTGCGCAAATCCTTGATTTTCGGCAGGACTTCCGGCATGAAACTCTGCCCGCCAAATCCGGGGTGAACTGTCATGCAAAGAATCTCATCCGCTTCATCCAGATGCGGCAGAACCGCTTCAAAAGGCGTTTCCGGGTTTAAGACAATGCCCGCCGATGCACCCAATTCGCCGATACGCCTCAAGGCGCCGGAAATATCACAGGCCGATTCAACCTGAATCAAAAGCGTATCGGCGCCCGCCTCAATAAAAGTTTTTACATATAAATCCGGCCTGACCATCATCAGGTGCACGTTCAAGGGAATCTTTACCGCCCGCCGCGCCATCCTGACGACATCCGGCCCCAGGCTGATATTCGGCACAAACGAGCCGTCCATGATATCAATATGGAGCGCATCGCCGCCGGCCGCCTCGGCTTTTTTTGCCGACGCTTCCAGATTGCCGAAATCACCCGCCAAAAGCGAAGGCATTATTTGAACTGTCGGACTCCTTCCTTTCATAGAAAAAGAAGATTAACAGAATGCCGATTAAGGTGCAATCCCGGATACCGGCCGGAGAAAGAAACGGGTGTATGACAAATTCTTTGGGCCATCTTCATCGCATACCCACCCCGCCCGCCTGTGGCGGACACCACTCCGGCGCAGGGGAACTTTCATGCCAAAAACAGATCCGCCGCCAAATACATACAGCGGCAGAAAACAGTAATTGTCATAATAGCCATGAAAAAAAATCGCCCGCCATCCGTCATCCAGGATTATTTCCTCCGGCGGCTTCTGGTACGATCCACGGGCATCTCCAGCGGGAGCAGATGAGTAAATTTGCTTTTCATGAGCCCAAGGAGCCAGAAGCTCTGGCAGAGAACGGGGATACAAACGCGGTCAACCCGCAATCACAAAATCCACTTCGGAGCCCCGAAGCCCAAATTGGAAGACAGGAACGACAATGCAAAACTTACAGCAACAGCCTGATAATAAAGGATTGGGGAAGGTGGCGAGAGTCGGAATCGAACCGACGACACGCGGATTTTCAGTCCGCTGCTCTACCAACTGAGCTATCTCGCCATATTTTGACGGCATATTTTTGGCAAAAGTAAGGGTGATACTACCTGCTAGATTGGGCAAAATCAACGAAAATTCAGAAAATATATATTTGACTTTACCGAAGAAAAATATTTTTTTTAAAAAAGATAGGCAATGATAACCACCATGGTTTTTTGAAAGGGGACCCAGATGAAAAAATCAACCATGCTCCTTGCCAGTGTCATAATGCTGACCATTGCCGCGCGTGCGGAAGTATACATTCTGGAGGATGATGTGATGGGACACATGTTCTGGGTTAATCTCAACAATTCTCTTATATATGCCAACCAGCTCCTTCTGCCGGCAACTGTCACCGACTATCAGGGAAATATAAAAACGACCGATGCTTTGGTGATCTATGATACGCGCTATGGAGATATCCATATGTTGCACTACGGTAATTATTGCATCACATCCTTTGACTGGGCCCATTCGGCTGGGCACGCCACGATCGCCCAGACAGGAAAGTATCCTGAAAATATCACCTTGTTAGATGATTATGTTTATCATGCATACCCGACGAGCTCCAGTTTTGACAAGCAGCTGCCCCCATTCGTCGGCCCACATAATCTTATCGCCCCCAGCAATGAGACCGGGAAAGACAACACAATGAATGCTGTCAAGCAAACGATGAATTCGGCCGCGTCAGCCACCCCCATCGCGGCTTTAAGAAGCGGGTTCGGACACATTTATTATCTTTATGACTTATACCGAATTGGCGATCGCAATTTTGAGTTTTTTCTTCTTACCATGGTTGCGCAGTCTGCCGAAGGCCCCGCCGATGGCCTTATGTTTTTACAACGCATAGAGGAATACGTTGGCGGATTTAGTCATGTATATTATATTGTTATTATTACCGTGTTTGAATCTCAATGGATTCAAGCCTACAGCATGGCCGGCATCTATGATCTCTGGACTACGGCAGCGGCATACCACTATTTTGTGCTTAGCAGCCGCGTCTACGGGGTCGGCGCCACAACGGTATATTGATCTCTCCCTGCCATCTGAACAGGCCGGTTGCGGCAAACCATCTTCAACACCGGCTTTTTCCGGAAAGCACCCGCCGGAGCATTTTGACGATTTCCATCGCCCAAAGCGGGAACGAGGAGAGAATAAAAATCAGCCCCCAGTCATGCCAGCCAAGATCGGTGGTCTTGAAGACCGCATGGCTGAAAGGCAGTTCGGTGATGATGATCTGCAAAAACAGCGAAACGCCGACTGCCAGAATAAGCTTGGGATTGGAAAAGAACCCCAGCTTGAAAATGGATTCGGTATTGCTCCGGCAATTAAAGGCATGAAAGAGCTGGGAACAGGCCAGCACCATAAAAGCCGCTGTGCGCGCCGCCGCAATTGATTCATTTTCATAAAACAACACAAAGCCGAAGGCGAAAAGAGTGCAGAGCGCGATAAACAAGCCCTGGACAATCATAAGCAATCCGTTCTGCCTCCCGACAACCGGCTCCGCCGGAGCGCGCGGTGGTTTACGCATGACATTCCGGTCAACCGGATCCATGCCAAGCGCGATGGCCGGCAAACCATCCGTAACCAGATTCACCCAGAGAATATGAATGGGCAGGAGCGGCGGCAACAAACCGGCCAGGGAAGAGAGAAACATGACCATGATTTCGCCGGCATTGCAGGAAAGCAAGTAATGCACAAATTTTAAAATATTGTCATATATTCCGCGCCCCTCCTCCACCGCCGAAACTATTGAGGCAAAATTGTCGTCGGTGACGATCATATCGGAAACTTCCTTGGTAACATCCGTGCCGGTTATGCCCATGGCCACGCCGATATCGGCCGCCTTGATGGCCGGCGCGTCGTTGACGCCATCGCCGGTCATGGCGACAATATCGCCGCGTTTGCGCCAGGCGCGCACAATCCGCAATTTATGTTCGGGCGCCACCCGGGCATAGACGGAAATTTTTTCCACATTTTGATCAAGGGTTTGATCATCCATTTTGGCCAATTCGTCGCCCGAGATCGCAAGCGAATCGGCTTGGGCCAGGCCAAGCTCGCGGGCGATGGCCACGGCGGTATTCTTGTGGTCGCCGGTGATCATGACCGCCTTGACGCCGGCCGTTTTGCATTTTAACAGCGCTTCGCGCGCCTCATCGCGCGGGGGATCAATCATCGCCGTCAACCCGGCAAATGTCAGATTACTTTCGACCTCATCCGCCGATATTTTTTCTGGCACATCTTTCAATTCGCGGAACGCCGTGGCCAGAACCCGCATGGCGTGTCCGGCCATGTCTGCATTAACTTTCAGAATATTTGCCTGATCCGGCGGTGTAATGTTTTTTATTCCGCCAGGCGTCATCCACTGCGCACAGCGGGAAAGAAGGATGTCGGGGGCGCCCTTGACAAACGCAAATATCCTGCCATCCGGAGTTTTCCGGATCATGGACATCATTTTTCGTTTTGAGTCAAAGGGCAATTCCTCAACCAGCGGATAATTTTTATCCAGCTTTTCCTTCTCCAATCCGCCCTTGGCCGCGCAGGTCAGAAGCGCCGCCTCGGTCGGGTCGCCGATGATTTTCCACTGGCCTTCCGCCTTCTTCAAAGCGGCGGCATTGCATAGAACGCCGCATTCCAATGTTTTGACAAGCTCCGGAAAATCGGAAGGATTAACAGATGCATTTGTTGAATCATGGCATTGGCCACTTATTTCTATGGTAGGGCGAACCCTCAGGGTGAGCCGCGTTTTTTCAGACGGCTCGGCCCGCCTGCAACGCTGAGCGTAGCACTGCGGGCAGGCAGAGACGCCTCGCCCTACCTCTTCGGATTCCCCATCCTTTAAAACGAATCCACCTTCCGGCTGGTAGCCGGTGCCGCTCACTTGAAACAATTTTCCGCCGGCATAAACCTGGCGCACGGTCATTTCGTTTCTGGTCAGCGTGCCGGTTTTATCCGAACAAATCACGGTGGCGCACCCCAGCGTCTCCACGGAAGGCAGTTTGCGGATCAGGACATGGCGTTTGACCATGCGCTGGACGCCGAGCGCCAGGGCAACCGTCACCACCGCCGGCAACCCTTCCGGAATCGCCGCGACGGCAAGGCTTACCGCCGTGAGAAAGGAATCAAACAAATTGCCGCCGCGCAGCCATTGCAAAAGAAAAACAAGCGTTACCAGGACAACGCAGACCTTGACAATAAATTTGCCGAAATCCGCCAGTTTTTTCTGCAACGGCGTGAGTTCTGTTTTCGACTCCTGCAGCATGCCGGCGATTTTGCCCAGCTCGGTTGCCATTCCCGCGGCGGCAACCAGCGCCCGGCCCCGGCCGCTGACAATGGAGGTGCCCATAAAAAGCATATTCCTGCGCTCGGCCAGCGGCAGATCGGCCTCCGGCAAGGAATCAATTATTTTGGCAACCGGCATTGATTCGCCGGTGAGACTGGCCTCCTCCGCGCCGAAATTTGCGGTCTGTGAAACCAGACGGCAGTCGGCCGGGACATGATCGCCGGCTTCAACCTCAACAATATCGCCGGGCACGATCTGCGCGGAAGGAATAATTTGCAGGGCGCCGCCGCGCAATACTTTTGAAGATGGACTTGAGAGGCGGCGCAAGGCGGCCAGCGCTTTTTCGGCCCGGTATTCCTGAATAAACCCCAGGATAGAATTCAGGATGACAATGCCAATGATGGCGAGCGTATCCACCAGTTCGCCCATCAGGCCGGAAACAACCGCCGCCGCAATCAGGACCCAGATGATGAAATCATTGAATTGGGCAAAAAACAGTTTCCAGGGACCATCCTTTTTACCTTCCTGCAATTGGTTTGGGCCATGCCTGACCAGACGCTGTTGCGCCTCCTGCGCCGACAGTCCCCGGGCCGGGTCGCAATTCAGTTCGCGTAATAAATCGGATATTTCTTTTTGCCAGATTGGTTGCATAATCAGCTGAGAATACACGGAGGGAAAAATATTGGCAAGCAAGACTGGAAGACAAAAAGAGGCGAAAATCAGCCGGATTCAGGGCGGAAATGCCCCAACAATTCAAACAACTGCCGGAAACGATTGCCGCGCTCTTCAAAATTGCGGAACTGGTCAAAACTTGCGCAGGCCGGCGAAAGAAGGATTGTGTCGCCGGGAAGGGAATGGCGCCATGCCTCCGCCACCGCCTTTTCAAGCGTCCCGCAAAAATGACAGGGAACAATATTCTGCCAGGCCGCCGCCATTTCCGCCGCCGCCCGTCCGATCAGATATATACCCCGCGCTTTTTCAGCCAGGAGCGGACGGACCGGAGCGTAGGATTCATTCTTGGGAAGGCCGCCGGCAATCAAGCGAACGTTTCCCGGAATCATTTTCAGGGCCGCCAGCAAGGCCGCCAGATTGGTCGCCTTGGAATCGTCAACGAATTTTACGTTATTACGCGAGCCGATGAGTTCCATCCGGTGCGGAAGAGCTTGAAACACGCGGGCCGAGTCTTCAAGATGGTTGAATGCAACGCGGCACGAATCCATGACCGCCGCGGCGGCCGCCGCGGCCAGCCCCAGCGCCTCGTTGGCAAAATACGTGCCGGAAAAATCAATAATCCGGCCGGAAGCCTTTGCGGTTACAAAATTATCCGAAAATAAATAATCGGCTCCCTTGGAAAACCCGAACGTAACAGGACGGACAACTCCCGGCAATTGCCCCGTCAGAGAGGATAAATTATCTTCATTTATAACGGCCTTGTCCCCGCTTTGCATCTTCGCAAAAAGCCGCGCCTTGATTCCGGCATAGGTTTTGAGGTCATGATGACGATCCAGATGATTTGGAAAAATATTCAGCAGAACGGCAACATCGGCATGAAAGTCACGGACCGTTTCCAGCTGGAACGAACTGACTTCAATAACCAGCCAGTCGGCCTCCGGATGCTCAAGGACAACCCGGGAAACCGGCGGCCCGTAATTGCCGGCCGCAAACGCTTTTAAACCCGCCCGTTGCAAGGTTTCTACGCACAACTTCACAAGAGTGCTTTTCCCATTTGAGCCGGTTACGGCAACAACCGGACATTTTGCCCGAGTCCAGCCCAACTCAAACTCGGGCAGAACAGGAATCACGCGCGTTCTTACCTCATTTAAGAGAGGCGAAGATGGTTTTAAGCCGGGACTGATCACGCAGACATCATAATTACCGTCCGGAATGGAATTGCAACCGGACGCAATCTTTGCGCCCAGACGTTCCAGCGGCTCGACCCGGCGCAGAATTTCGTCGTTTTTATTCTCATCAACGATTTGGACCTGCGCGTTTTCCGCCAGCAGCAACCGCGCGGCGGCTTCCCCGCTGGAGGCCAGGCCGAGGATGAGGGCGGATTGATAAATTTTGTCAGACATTTTAGACTTTGGATTTTGGATTTTGGATTTTGGATTTTTAAATCCGAAATCGAAGTTCCAAAATCGAAAATTCTTCAGCGCATCTTCAGCAAGAGAATGCCCAGCAGGGCGAAAATCGCCGAAATAATCCAGAAGCGCACAGTTACCTGGGTTTCGCTCCAGGGCGCTTTTTTGAGCTCAAAGTGATGATGCAACGGGGCGCAGGCAAAAATGCGTTTGTGCCTCAACTTGTACCATCCCACCTGCATAATGACGCTCAAGGCCTCCAGGACAAAAATGCCGCCGACAATAAGAAGCGCGAATTCCTGCTTGATAAGCACGGCAATTGAGCCCAACAGGCCGCCCAAAGCAAGACTGCCCGTATCGCCCATAAAAATCTGCGCCGGATGACAGTTGAACCAGAGAAAGCCCAGCGCCGCGCCCAGAATCGCGCCGCAGACCACGGCCAATTCGCCGCCGCCGACAATATGGGGCACTTGCAGATAAACAGCCAGTTGCGCGTGGCCGGCGGCGTAGGCCATGACGGCAAACGCAAAAGTAACCGTGCAGGCGCATCCGATCGCCAGGCCATCCATGCCGTCCGTCAAGTTCACCGCATTGCTGGAACCGATGATAACCACTGCCAGAAACAGCCCCGCCGCCCATAACGGCAAGGCGGGGAGCAGAGGCATTTTAAGGAGGGGCACCATCAATTGCCGGAAGAAAGGGCGCGTGGAGGGAAGCGTGCTTAGAATCACAATCAAGACAACCGCCCAGGCGATCTGCAAAAAAAGTTTTCTCCTGAAGCTCAGACCGCGCGGATCATGTTTGACCGTTTTCAAATAATCATCGCGGAATCCGATCAACCCCATATAACACATGGTGGCCAAGGCAATCAATGCCAACGGATTGGTGGGCACGATCCAAAGCAAAGACGAAAAAAGAATGGCGCTGATAATGAGCAGTCCACCCATGGTGGGCGTGTGTTTTTTACCCTCTCCGCGAATCTTGTCCAAGACCGGGACATCGCTTTTGAACCGGGTTTCATCGCCGCAACACATGTTTTTTAAACGGCGGATGAAAAAGGGGCCCAACAGCAGGCTGATAATGAACGCCGTTCCCGCCGCGGCGACAACCCGGACCGAAATATATTGAAAGACCCGCAAATAAGAAACGTAACCGGATAATAAATGTAAATAGTAAAACATGACGGCTTAACGAATGAGAGGTTAACTTTTTTCCGGCCGGAAGTCAAACTTTAGCGGCGCTCGCCATTTCCCTCCAGATTTCCAGCGCTTTTTCAAGCTTCTCGCAACGGGAGGCCTTGAATAGAATGGCATCACCCTCCCTGACTCCGGAGGAAAGAATCCCGGCCGCCGCGGCATGATTATCGCACCGGAAAATAAGCTTGGGCGCCATCCCGGCCTTCTCAGCCGCGTCCGCGATAAGACACCCGAGCGCGCCGACGGTAACCAGTCCGTCCGGCTGAAAACGCGCGACCTGACGCCCCAATTGCGCGTGGCTTTCCGCGGATACCGCGCCGAGTTCGTGCATGCCGGCCAGCACAAGCCATTTGCGTTTTGCGGACTTGATTTCCTTGAAAGTCCGCAGGGCCGCCTCCATGCTCATGGGGTTCGCGTTATAGGCGTCATTGATCACAAGAACCCCGCCGATGGTTTTTGATTCCCAGCGCATCGGCTGAGGCTGGTAACTTTCCAGTCCCGCCCGAATGACTGCCCAGTCAAAACCGCAGGCGCGCGCAACCGCAACGGCAAACAGGGCGTTGTGAACGACATGCTCGCCCGGCAAGGGCGGATAAAATTGAAACAATTCGCCGCTTTTTTTCTCCAGAACAATTACCGCGCCGTCATTTCGCCTTTCCGCCAAAATATAATCGGCGTTTTTTTGCGCGCCGATTGAAATCACCGGGCAGGAAACCGCCGACCGCAATAGATCGAACCAGTCCCGGCCGCATTCCAGGAAAGCCATACCGTCCCCGGGAAGGTTTTTCAAAAGCACCGCCTTTTCCGCCGCCACGGCTTTCTGCGACCCGAAAAATTCAAGATGGACCGGTCCCACCGCGGTAACAATGCCCCAATCGGGTCTGAGCAGACGGCAAAGTGGTTCCATTTCTCCGGGATGACTGATGCCAAGTTCGAACACGCCGATTTTCACGGAAGGCGCGACATTTAAAATGCTTAACGGCAGACCGTATTCATTATTCCAGTTGCCGATCGTTTTCGCAGTCGCCAACCGCCGGGACAACACGGCGGCGGTCATTTCCTTCACGGTTGTTTTTCCAACGCTTCCGGTAACGGCAATCAGCTTGATATCCAGCGTCCGCCGGTAACCCGAGGCCATTTCGCGGAGAGCTTTTGCCGTGTCATCCACAATCAACAGGGGGCCAAACTGCGTGTTTTTCAGGTCCGGCCGCGCCACGACCGCCCCGCTAGCGCCCTGACGGAAAGCCGCGGACACAAAATCATGCCCGTCATAATTCGGTCCGCTAATGGCAATGAAGAGATTACCGTGCGCGAGACGGCGCGAATCAATAGAAATGCCGTCAATAACGTCCGGAACACCGTTGATCCACGAACCCCCGGTCCACGCGGCCAGTTGCTTTGGGTCAAATGTTGGCATCTTTTATCCCGAGGCATTCGCGGACAACCTGGCGGTCGTCAAAAGGTATGATGGTATTGGCAAATTCCTGGTAATTTTCATGCCCCTTGCCGGCGATCAGAATCACATCGCCTTTCCCGGCAATGGACAATGCCCTGGCAATCGCTTCAGACCGGTCGGGGATAACTTCAACTTTTTCACGCGTCTTAAAACCATTTAAAATCTGGCCGATAATAAGACCGGGCTCCTCCCGGCGGGGATTATCCGAGGTGACAATCGCGAAATCAGCGATTTGTTCCACAACCGAGCCCATGCGGGGTCTTTTATTTATGTCGCGATTTCCCCCGCAACCGAAGACAACAATGAGGCGCCCGGCCGATATTTCGCGCAAGGCGGTCAACACGTTGCGCAAAGCATCCTCCGTGTGGGCATAATCAACAAAGACCTGAAAACCCGCGCCAGTCCGGATCTCTTCAAGCCGTCCGGGGACAAACATCATCTGCTGAAGAACATCGGCCATCAATGCCGGCTCAATCCCCAGCGCCCCGCAGGCGCTGAAAGCGGCCAGCGCATTGCTGACATTATAACGCCCCATCAGGCACAGCGAAACTTTCGCCCCGCCCCAGGGACTGGCAACATCAAAAACGCTCCCCTGCCCTGTTAACCGAAGATTCAACGCGCGCACCGCGGAGAGCTCATGCAAACCATAAGTAATCACTTCCGATTTAATCTCCGGCAAGCGCGCCAATCGCTGTCCGAACAAATCGTCAATATTAATCAAAGCTACCGGTTTTTTTGTCCCTTGATCCAAATTTTTGAAAAGCAAAGTTTTGGCCTGGAAATATTTTTCCATCGTTTCATGGTAATCAAGATGATCGTGCGTTAAATTGGTAAAAACAGCCGCGTCAAAATCTATCCCCCATACCCTTTTCTGCACCAGGGCATGCGAAGAAACTTCCATCACCGCGCTATGGCAATCCGCGGCGACCATTTGATCAAGCATCTGCTGAAGATCAACCGATTCAGGAGTGGTCCTTGTCGCAGGAATTACGCGCTTTCCTATTATATATTCAACGGTGCCGATCATTCCGGCCTTGAAACCGGCCGCATCAAGAATATTCATGATCATAAAGGCCGTTGTTGTTTTGCCGTTTGTCCCCGTTATACCGGTGACTTTTAATTTTTCCGAAGGATTGCGGTAAAAAGCGCGGGCGGCTTGAGCCATGGCTTGGCGGACATCGGAAACCTGCGCCATAACGGTCTGTCCCTTGCCGGCAGAATTCGCCACGCGCGACGCCTGGCAGGCTTGTTCGGAAACGACAACCGCCGCGCCGCGGTCCACGGCATCCTGAATAAACAGACGGCCGTCCTCACGCCGGCCCTTAATGGCAAAGAAAATATAACCCGGCTTGACCTGCCGCGAATCATAGGCGAGCCCCTTGATTTCGGGATCGGAGCGCGGATTGACCGAGAGCGGTTTGATTGATTCCAATAAAATGTTTAATTTCATTTCCAGATTTTTTTCAGTCTGATGACTATAGCCTGTTATCTGATGTCTCTTTCTTGATCGCGCCCTCCACTACCGCAGTCGTTGAGGGAGGCACGTCAAGATAATGCACTATTTGACCGGCAATTTCGCTGAAAACCGGACACGCTACAACGCCGCCGGTGTGAACTGATCCCTTCGGTTCGTCCAATACCACAATAATCGCCAGTTGCGGATCATCCACGGGAATAAAACCGGTAAAGGAAGCCATGTTGAGCGTATCGGAATATCCGCCGGGAACAGCTTTCTGGGCCGTTCCCGTCTTTCCGGCAACAGAATAGCCTTCCACTAAAGCCCGATGGCCTGTGCCTCCTTCCTCGGTAACTCTCGCCAGCAGGCGTTTCATTTCATGGGCCGTTTCGGTCCGGATCGGCCGGCCAGCGGCTTTGGGACGCTGTTCAAAAAGAATCTGCCCATCCGGGGCGGTAACCCGCCGGACAAGATAAGGCTTCATTAAAATGCCGTCATTGGCTATGGCGCATAACACCTGCAACATTTGCAGGGCCGTGACGGCGACTTCATGTCCAATGGCAATGCGGGTTACACTGAGCGATGTCCATTCAGGCAGCGGATGCAGGAGCCCCGCTTCCTCGCCGGGAAGGTCAATGCCCGTCGGCCGCCCGATGCCAAAAGCCCGCAGATATTGATAGAGTTTTTTGTCGCCCAGAAGCAAGGCCACTTTTGCCGCGCCGATATTGCTTGATTTTTTGATAATATCGGCAACTGATAACATCCCGTACGGATGAAAATCGTGCAAGGGCCTTTTGTTATAAAACCAGGCGCCGTTTTCGCAATCAAAAATCTGGGATGACGTTACCACTTCCTCGTTTAAGGCGGCCGCTACAACCGTCATTTTGAAAGTGGAACCCGGCTCATAATTGACGCTGATGCACCGATTGCGCATCAATTCCGGAGAAACGTTCTGAAAATTATTAGGATCATAATCAGGATAACTTGCCATGGCCAGAATTTCGCCGGTTTTGACCCGTTCCACAATGGCCCAAGCCGCGGAGGCTTGATTTTCGCGCACCGCTTTTTCCAGGGACTGCTCCGCCACATATTGCACAAAATGGTCAAGCGTCAACGTAACGTCAGCGCCCGTGCGGGGTTTAAGCTCAAAAAGCCGCCGGTCATAGAGCTCGCGCCGGCGGCCATCAAGTTCGCTGATTAACAGACCATGGACGCCATAAAGATATTTATGCCATCTTTGCTCAATGCCGGCCGATCCGGCGCGGTCCGAATCAAAATTGACATAACCCAGCACATGGCACATGCTGTTTCCCCGCGGGTAGGAACGCACCATCATGTCCCGCAGAAAGAGCCCCGGCAATTTCATGTTTTCCAGTTTAGCCGCCTGCTCTTCCTCAATCGGGCGGCCATACCCGCCAAGATAGACAAACCGCCGTCCCGGTTGGTTCAACCGCTCGCGAATGCGGTCGGGGCTGACGTCAAGCAGCCGGGCAACAGCGCCGGCCACTGCTTCCGCACAAGAATTGCTGATAATGATGGCCGGATCCGCGCAGATTTCTTTTTTGACAATGTCAAGAGCCATGGCGTTTCCCCGGCAATCAAAAATTTTGCCGCGGGCGACCATCAGGTCTGTCTCCAAACGACGCGTTTCAATCAGCCGCACATTGCGGTCTGCCCCTTCGCCGAAACGAAAATGCAAATAAATGAGACGGGCAATCAAACCGTTCAGCGCTCCGAGAACTATAAGCACCACAATAAAAAGGCGGTATTGATACTTAAGCTCAGTCATGGACAAGCGGCTTGGTCAAAATGGAAAGTTGCGCCATCTGAGATTTATCATCCGTCATCATGGAAGCCATATCCAGCGACTCGTTAAGGCGCACGATATTGCCTTCTTCCGGCCAAATCATGGCACAGTTGCTCTGGACGAGCATTTTTTCGATGTTTTGCGGCGCCTTGATTCTTTCCCACCTCAATAATTCAAGATCATACTTTTTCTGCAGTTCGGACTGCTGTTGCTCAAGGGATTTTATCCTGGCCCCCAAAGCCTTGCTGCGGACGTCGAGCCAGACATATGCCAGAAGCAAGAGCATCGCGACAGCCAGAACGGAAACAACCGGAACGGGAATTGCATAACCCTGGATTTGTTTTCTTCGATTTTTATTTGCCATACTTTTAATTTACCCTTTCAATACAACGCATTTTTGCCGACCGGGCCCGGGGGTTCAGCATAATTTCCGCTCCGGATGCCATCCGGGGCTTTTTGGTGACCGGCCTGACAACCGGGTCCACGCCTTCCCACCTGCTTCCGCCTTCCGGCAGAGATGCCCATCGGCCAATATGTCTTTTGAAAATTTGTTTCACCTGCCGATCTTCCAGGCTGTGATAGGAAATCACCGCCATCCGGCCGGCCGCCGCGAGAAGCGCAATCCCATCCTCCAATCCCCGGCCGAGAGCGGCGAGCTCATCGTTCACCGCGATGCGCAATGCTTGAAATGTTTTCGTCGCCGGATGGATTTTGCCTCTTCGCCGGCGCAACGCAAATTCCACCGTTTCCACCAGCCGCTTGGTTGTCCAAACCCCTTTTTTCCCGCGCTCAATCACCATTGCCCTTGCAATTTTACGGCCGGCCGGTTCTTCGCCGTATTGCTCTATAATCCGGGCCAGTTCCTCTTCGCTCATTTCCTCAATGAGCCGGGCCGCGTCTGTTTTCAGGGAACGATCCATGCGCATATCCAGGGGACCATCCTTCATGAAACTGAACCCCCGCTCCGCCTGGTCCACCTGCATGGATGACATTCCCAGGTCAAGCAATATTCCATCAACCTTACGGATGCCAAAAGACTCAAGCAAAGACTTAAGGTCGGCGAAATTCCCATGCGCCAGCCGGCAATGGCCGGCCCAGGGTTTCAGAACAGAAGCCGCGAGCGCCAAAGCGTCACGGTCGCGGTCTATGCCGACCAGCATCCCCTCGCCGGCCAGATTTTCAAGCACGGCCCGGGCATGACCGCCGGAGCCAACCGTTCCATCAACATAAATGCCGCCTTTGCGCACGGCGAGCATCTCAACCGCTTCCTTCACCATTACGGGATCGTGCATGCCAACCATTCATCCCCCGGCCACAGACTTCCGGAAGCCGTTCGCGCGGTTACTAATACGCCGCCATGGCGGGCAAGACTCCCTGCATTCTGATTTTTTGTATTTCCAATTCATAGCAGACCGTGCAGAAACCATGGGAACACAAGTTTTCGTCCTCCTGTCCGCGAAACTGGTATTCCCAGCCATCGTCCGTCTTCACGCGCCCGCAGACACAGCATTTCATAACGAATTTTTTATTTTCCATGATTGATCGCCCTCCTCTGCGCTTACATCAACAATGAACGCACATTCAGCCCGCTGAAAATTGTTTTAATGATTTTCTTTGCCTGCCCGCCGGATTCTTTTCCGTAAAACCGCAAGCGCTCATAATTGCCCACGGGTAAAATCTGCATTGTGCCGTTCAAGGCAAAGGCATGCGCGCCAAACCGCAGGGAACGCGCGACATTGGTCTTATCCGGAAGAATAAAACGGCGCATTATTTTTGTTTCGCATTTCATCGTGCCGTTGACACCCAAATAATCAACCACTTTCATTTGATATCCTCCGTAATTTGCGCGGCAACCTGCCCCCGCATGTTTTTTTTTAATAACCAATATCCGCCGCGGGCATCCGCCAGTGGCGGATGCCTGCGGCATGATTTAAAATTCAACATAACGCACGGCATCTTCCATTGCCGCCTGATCAACCGAGCCGGAGGCCTTTTCCCATTCCTCCGGATTCCATAATTCAAACCTGTCCCAGGCACCGATCAATTTGACGCGGGAAGCAATCCCGGCATGGGCAAGAAGTTCGTCTTTAACCCTGATCCGTCCCTGGGAATCCCAGGCAATCAGATCTGAACTTGAAGCCAGCAAACGGGCAAACATTCTTGCCTTTTTGTCGCCGATGCTGATTTTTCGAAATTTTTCAAGCCGGCGGGCCATCTCGCGGGCCGGGTACACATAGAGACATTTTTCATTATTTAATCCCGGCAAAACGTAAAGACTTTTTGGCTCACCGACCTGATCACGCCAGACCGAGGGAATAGTCACGCGTTTCTTTGGGTCAAGGGAATGGGTAAAATTACTGGCAAATCCCCCACCTGCGGCGACCGGAACCGGCTGTTCTATATCATTGTTTGCCACTTTGGTATCCTCTTATGACATCATTTGACACTTTAACCCACAAAATGTCAACACTTTTTTCAAAAAAAATGAAAAAAAAATTACCCGCTGTTTTTCGGCGGAAATGCTCGCGATTATTGATCTCGTCCGCAGGGCATTATTGACAAGGACACTATAAAACAATAACTTTGCATCTTAACGATCGGTGATTCAACGCGGGTCCCGCGGACAGGACATCCGTTTATGAAAAAAACATTAAAACTTATTTCTCTCTTCTGCCTGACGTGCTGGAACAAGGGAATCCATCAGGCGCTCCTTCTGGCGCGCGCCCATTTGTCGCAATATAAATTCATCCCGCGCCGCTTTACGGGCATGACGGAAAAATTTCCGCCTCCCTTCCGCTCAAACTCGTCCTCTTACCTGCCCCTGCTTAAACGCACTCCGCTCGTTTCAATTATCATGCCCGTCTTTAATTCCCATTGGCTGAAGGAAGCCGTTGAAAGCGTCCTGGCCCAAACCTACCAGAATTACGAGTTGATTCTGGTGGACGATTGCTCAACTCTGCCCGCTGTTCTTGAAACACTGAACCGTCTGAAAACAACGCCAAAAGTCAGGATTATTCGCAACTCCCAAAACATGGGGATCAGCGGCGCAACGAATGCCGGCATCCAGGCCGGCGCGGGTGAATATGTGGCCTTCATGGATCATGACGATCTGCTTCACCCGGACGCCTTGGCTTATTTTGCCAGGACATTGAACGACGGCCACGATGCGGACATGTTTTTTACCAATGAGGCGATCATCAATTCTAAAGGCATTGTCATCAGCAAAATGTCCAAATGCCAGCCCTCGCCGGATCTTTTGCTTTCGTGCAATGCGGTCCTGCACTTCTGTATTATTAAAAAATCACAATTAATGAGGATCGGTTTGCTTGAATCGGAATACGACGGCGCCCAGGACCACGATCTTGTGATCCGCGCCCTGGAGAACCATCTCGAGTTCCGCCATCTCCCCTCTTTCTTATATGCCTGGCGGGCCCATCATCTGGCCACCTCCGGCGACGTGCGCGCTTACAATCGCGCTTCCGGCCATGAATTTCCCAAGGCATACCGGAACGGCAAAAAGGCCATCCAGGCTTATCTTGACCGGAATGGAATCCGGGCCACGGTTACCGACGACGCTTTTTCCTGGTACCGCGTCAAATATGAGCTCCCGCCCGATCAGACGGAAGTCGCCATAATCATTCCGTTCCGCGATCAGCCGGATTGTCTCCGCCGCCTGCTGGCCAGCATGGAAAAGACGTCTTATAAAAACTTCACGCTTTATCTTGTCAACAATCAATCAGAACTTCCGGAAACGCGCGCCTTGCTCCGCGAACTGACTGACAGCGCTAAAGTTACGGCGGGGCCGGAGGCCCTCGCCCTACCAATCGGATTTTCCGATTCAGATAAAGGTAGGGCGGCGGCGTCCCTGCCGCGCCGTCCTAATTTTAAAATAAAGGTCATTGATTTCAACGAGCCGTTCAATTATTCCCGGCTTCACAATCAGGTTGTCGCCCAAATCCCGAATGAGCTCCTGCTGTTCATGAACAACGATCTGGAAGTAATCAAGGGCGATTGGCTGGAGGCCATGCTGGAACACATCTACCGCGATAATGTCGGCGCGGTCGGCTGCCGCCTGATCAGGAAAAACGGCGAACTCCAGCACGCCGGCATGACTTTCATGCCGGACATTTACTTTTGCGCCAGTAATTTCAACGTTGAGGAGGGCTACTACACAAAAGTCCAGCGGGAAGTTTCGGCGGTCACCTGCGCCTGCATGCTGACCCGCAAATCGGTGTTTCAGAAGACGGGCGGTTTTGACGAGGTGCATTTCCCGATCGGCTTCTCGGATGCCGACCTGTGCCAGAAAATAACCCGGCTCGGATACAAAATAATTTATACCCCCTTTGCCGAGCTCTATCACCACGAGTCATTATCCCGCAAGACCCACGGCGAGGAATACGAAAAATACACTCTTTTCAGACGCTACATCGGAACGACTCCGCTCGTTGATCCGCATTATAAACACGGCTGACCTATACCGAATCGTCTACACCAACGAGCGGGAAAAGATTGTCATCATCCATCTGGCGAAAAAGCATTACGGTGATTAAAACGATGGAAGGATATCGCCATCCAGCCGATTCATGGCCTTTTGCGAGGCGCCGGAGATAATGACCGTATATTCACGCCTTGCCACCACGCCGGCGCGAGCCGGCCGGGCACAAAAAGTTGATAGCACAAGCAATTTTTCGCCAGAGGCGCCAGCCGAACGAGTTGACTATTTCATTGATGACGCGTTCCTTTTGCAAAATGGCGTCGTGATATTTGCGCACCACGGCCCGCTGATGCTCAATGGTCTGTTCCAATTGATGCACCGAAATCTGCCGTTTTTTATATTGGTCTTTGTATTTGTAACATCGGTCCGGACCGTAGACATACGCCTGAAATTTTTCGTCCATTGCGCGATACCGGGCCGCCTGCTCAGGAAGGATTTGACAACGCGCAAGCAATTCTTCAAACGGAATCCAGTTCTCGATGCCAATCTCAAAATATTTTACCTGGTGAAAATAAAACAGGCTCCTGAAAACAACAAACGCCGCCGGCACGCCGCCGGCAAAGACCCATTCATTATCTATCAAATAATATGACTCGCCGGAAATAATGATATTTTCAAACACCGCGTCAATCGCCGCCAAAGGGAGCCAGCCGCTTCCGTTATCCACTTGCTTTGAATCGGTAACGCCAAAAACCTCGCCGATTTTTGCGGTGAGATTCGGCTGGGCGGGAGAATTGAATGATTTCTTCAGAAGCGCGCAATAATCGTCTATGATTTTAAAAAAAGATGCCCGATCCCTGCCGCGAAAAGACCGGAAGAGAAGCTGATCAAGGCTTTCTCCCTCGATATATTGAAAACTGATGGATGAACCGTCAAACCCCGTCAACCGGGGCAGGACCAGACCGCCGGCATTCAGGTTGCGCTGAATCAGGTCATAACCAAAGCGAATGGCCTGGATGTGATCCCCGGCCTCGGGCGTCAGCGCTTTTTTAACGACCGTTTTAGCGCCGTTCAAATCAACGATTGAAGTCTCAATTTGAAAAGGCGGCAGACGGTGGCGGTTATAACGTGCGTAGATGACATTCATATTATCCGGCCTAAAACGCTAATTACGTGGCATATAACTCCGGTTAAAAACCTGATCGCCTATTAACAATCACACTCCCTGTTAACAAAAACAAGCATAAATTGCGGCATCACGGCCTGGTAAACGGCTGATCGTTCAGGATATAAATATCCTTTTTAACGGACAAATTTGCATCCAAGGGATGATAATGCGCCTGAATGTGCATAAAGATTGGTTTTCCAAAATCCTTGAGAGCATGTCCCCACACCACTCCCTCAGACGGGAAGATAATCACCCGGGGCTTGTTTTTATCAAGATCGGCGATAATTTCGTCCGCATAAGCTTCAATAAACCACGGCACCAAACCAGGAATCCGGACGGCCGGCAAACAGCGGTTATTGATATAAATGTACTCATTTATGCCGGCGCTCCAGATCATGTCGCCCGGTTTGGTCAAGGCCTTTATTTCCTTGTCATAGGGAGTCGCAAAAAATTTATCCGGACTGAATGCCCCCTGTTCCGAGCGCGCTTGCCGCCCATAGACCGGCAAGACAGATTTTAAATAACCGGGAATCGCGCACCTGAGAAATAAAACGACCAGGCAGGCTGTGGCTAAAATTCTTAAGTAACGCGGTTGATAAAAAAAGGCAACCAGCCACCCCAATGAGGCCAAAGATACCATAAAATACGGCGCCGAATGGAAACCGGTGTAGCCAAATCCTCCGAAACTGCGCGTGCCGGTAAGAACCAGGAAAAAAAGCAGGACCACTGAAAAAATCAATCCCCGCCTGAAAAAGATGACGAAGGCCAGATTGCCGAACGCCAGTAAAAGATCCATCGGCAAAGTCAAAGTCTGGACCGCGGTTTTCAGGGCCAGGATTACATGTTGAATCCAGGCCAATGGCAACATGGCAAAAGCCGTCAAAGGCGAAGGCTGACTGCCGCCCCATACATATTTTGCGTAAATAGTCCGATTAAATTCATAAGCCTGATAATAAAAACGACCGAGGTTGCCGGTCACCGCATACCAGCCGGCCAGGATGGCGAACGGAAGCGCCATCACGGCCGCCAGCAGGATATATTGCCGGAACGGAAAAGATTTAATACGCCACCCGTTGCTCCGCAGATCAAGCAGAATCAACGCAACGACAAACACAAAAACAGAATACACGCTCAAGAAACATGATGTTATTGCCACAAAAGAGGCCAGCGAAATCATGACCATCCGCGCCGGCTTAAGCCCCTGCGCGCCATCATAAGCGATCAACTCCAGCAAAAGCGCCATGAGCGCCAGGCCGCTCAAATTATCAGCCAGGATAACGTGGCCGAGAAAAAAAGGCGCGGATAACGGGAAGGCAACAAGGAGAAAAATCAGCATCGCGGCCGGGATGCGCCGCGCATATGACCAGCACAACCATGTCCAGAAAAGAGCCAGAAACGCCGCATAAGCAATCCGGAATTCCGGCACGCTTTCCGCGCCGCACAAGGCAAGCAGGGCCGTGAAATAATAACCGAACGGCATGTGCTGGGAATAAAACGCCTTGTAAATATCGCCGCCGTTCAGAACGGATAAAGCCCCGAGGATATTGTCGCCCTCATCGGACCCGAAGGGAAAGGCCGGCAACAGCGCCCCGATCAACAGGAACAGGACAAGCGTCAGCAGTGGAAACACCCAATAGAAACGGCGTCCGGAACACTTTTGCAAATGATTCATATAGTTCGAATAAAAAACATGCAAACGCGTAATTGACTGACAGACTAGTAATAGATATGATAGACTAAATTTTTATTCAGGCAAGTCCTTATATGCCAAACGATATTGATATCCGGAAATACCTGCAGAGAATAATTGACCGGGAGGATCTGGCCGCCAATGAAATGAGCGGGCTTTTCGACCTTGTCATGGAAGGCCGGCTTACTTCCGCCCAGATCGCCGCCCTGATCTCCACCCTGCGCATGAAGGGCGAGTCGGTTGAAGAAATAACCGGCGCCGCTTCGGCCATGCGCCGGCATGCGGTCAAGATTGACGCCGGCGGCCTGCCGGTCGTTGACACCTGCGGCACCGGCGGCGACGGCGGCAATACTTTCAATATTTCAACGGCCGCCGCGTTTGTTGTGGCCGGCGCCGGCGTGCCGGTCGCCAAGCACGGCAACCGCGCCGTTTCCAGCCAATGCGGTTCGGCCGACGTTCTGGCCGAGCTCGGCGTCAATTTGGAAGCGCCGCCGGAAGCGATTGAAGAATGTATCCGCGCGGTCGGCATCGGTTTTCTTTTTGCGCCCAAAATGCATCCGGCGATGAAATATGCCGCCCCCGTGCGGAAGGAACTCGGCATCCGCACCATATTCAACATGCTCGGCCCCCTGACCAATCCAGCCAATGCCCGCGGTCAGATTCTCGGGGTGTTCTCCGCCGAACTTACTGAACCTTTCGCCCATGTGCTTGATTCGCTCGGCAGCCGGCGCGCGTTCGTTGTCCATGGCAACGACGGTCTGGACGAGATAACCATCACCACCACCACCCGCATAACCGAACTCAATGCCGGAAAAATCAGCACCTATGAATTTGATCCCCTGCCCTTCATCGGCGAATACCATCCGCTCGGGACGCTGGCCGGCGGGGACCCTTCAAAAAACGCCGCCATTTTAAGATGTATTCTTGAAGGAGAGGCAGGGCCAACCCGTGAAATTGTCCTTTTGAACGCCGCCGCCGGAATTGTCGCCGGCGCAAAAGCGGACACGCTTGAAGAAGGTTACCGGCTCGCCCAAAGATCAATTGATGACGGCCAGGCGCAAAAAGCCCTGGACGGCCTGCGGGAATATTTGCGTTGAATGTTGTCCACCCCGGCTGATCCGCCTATAGGCGGAAAAATTGCCGCCTTTTGGCGGCTTAATTTATTGCTTCAATCCCAGTTCCTCGTTGATGAAGCGGCTTAATTCCTTGCCGTATTCCGGACTCGTGCCGTGGCCAGTGGTGACCATGTTGAATATTTTTTTTTCTCCCGGCAGCATATTGAAGGCGGCATGAATCGAACAGGGCGGACAGCAGGTGTCAATAAATCCGGCCGACACCAGCGCTTTGGCCTTGATGCTTCGCGCAAAATTGGCGCAATCGTAATAGCGCGAAGCCTCCAGCGAAGCCAATTCCGGCTTGCCGTCCTTGCCGTACACCACCCAGTCAGGCCCGCCCGCCCGCCCGCCGGCCCCCCC
>Ga0074199_1000314_pt1 | contig 86887 bp, 68 predicted proteins | sample EPASupsiteSAE347_FD_64528 | JGI IMG/M metagenome (GOLD analysis project Ga0074199, IMG submission 64528) | Bioremediated contaminated groundwater from EPA Superfund site, New Mexico - Sample SAE3-47 | ecosystem: Environmental > Aquatic > Deep subsurface > Groundwater > Contaminated ... | reverse complement strand
CTTATCTTATATTTATATTATTATATTTAATTAATTTATTAGTATTAGTATTAACCATGTTAATAATGAAGATAAAGAGTTAAAAATTTTACTATCAAGCGGTTATAAAAATAATTTTTTTTATAAGCCATGGCATATATTGTCTATAAGATGTCAGGCGAATGTTAATAAATATATTACGCAACAAAAAGCAAAAGATATTGTAAGGTAATTTATGGTTTTTCACCAGCATTATTAACATTTTTATTAACAAATTTTGATAACTTAGAGATGGTCTGTTTAAGTTGTTTATCACGCGAGGCTTTTCTTTCAATGGTCCGGCAGGCATGCAGAACAGTGGCATGGGTTTTGCTGAACGCTGTTCCTATTTCAGGAAACGAAGAGTTGGTAAGCTTGCGGCAGAGATACATGGCAATTTGCCTTGGCAAGGCTATATTTTGATTCCGGTGCGAACTGGTCATGTCCGCCAGCCTTATATCAAAAAAGTCCGCGGTATTCTTCTGGATCATTGATATACTGACCGGGTCCTTGGCCTCTTGTTCAATACTGTCTTGCAGAAGCTGCTCGGCAAGGGAAAGATCAATGTGTTTGTTATATAACGAGGCATAGGAGACCAGACGGATTAACGCGCCTTCCAGACGGCGGATATTGGACTTAATACTGGAAGCAATAAAATTGAGAATATCCTCATCGAGCACAACTTTCATTGATTGCTGTTTGCAGCGGAGAATCGCCACTCTGGTTTCAAAATCCGGCTGAGTCAGCTCGGTTACCAGCCCCCATTCAAATCTTGAAACGAGCCTTTGCTCCAAGCCTGATATTTCTCCGGCCGGACGATCGCTGGTCATGACAATCTGCTTGTGGGCGTCATAGAGGACATTGAACGTATGAAAAAACTCTTCTTGCAGAGCGCCGGTTTTGGAAAGAAAATGAATATCGTCAATAAGAAGCAGGTCTGTTCCCCGGTATTTGTCGCGAAATTGTTTGATGCGGTTTGTGCGCAGCGCATCTATGTAGTCATTCATCAGCGTCTCGCAGGAGAGATAACTGGTGCGCAGCTTCGATTTCTCAAAAACATAGTGCCCAATAGCCTGCATTAAATGGGTTTTTCCCAGTCCGACGCCGCCATAAATAAAAAGCGGATTATACGCCTTGCCCGGCGACTGGGCCACCGCAAGCGATGAGGCATGCGCAAAACTGTTCGAGGAACCGACAATGAATGAGGCAAAACTGTATTTTGGGTTCAGGAAACTTTCGTTGGCGTTTGTTTTTGCTTGTTTCTTCTGATGGATCGCGCCTGGATCCCTTGTTGCGCGGGATAAATCCGCGATTGGCTTGACTTCATTGGACTGTGCCGCCGTATTATCAGGGGTTACCTCAAAGACAACTTTCATCTCCTGATCGCAAATCGCGTTAACCGCTTCTTTAATCAATGTCAGATAGTTTTCTTCCAGCCAGGATTGATAGAAATTATTGCTGACATTGAGAAACAGGGTATTTTCCGTGATCCTATTGGGCGAAATGACCGCTATCCAGCGTGCAAAAACATCACCACTGAGCCGCTGTTTCAGCAGTTGACTAACCTTCTGCCAGATAATGTCAGCTTTTGTGGTCAATGATCACCTCCTGAGAGTAAAGAAAATACCAATCCGTTACAAACAGCGTATCCAAACTTGGCAGAGAATCCGCCACCGGCGGAAAAAACAAATATTCCCTGAAAAATAAATATACTCAAATAGCTTTTCGCCCGCATGTTTTACAAACCGCCGATATTAACAGGTTATTAACAACCCGTTCGTCATTCTTTCTGTCGGTTCGACGCTGAGAATAATCAGGCGAAAGGCAGCGAGCAAGCTAAATCGTTCCCAGAAAAAATAAATTCGTTATACACAATGTATTGTGGCTATTGAGACAAATGTTCCCTTATAATGATTGTTAAAAAATATTTTAAAAATGAAAGCGCACGGCAGCCCATAAATAATAAAGAAAACCATGATAATTATTAAAAAACCTAAGTAAAAAAATGCGTGTTTATGAACAAATCCGTTTTGATCATGTTTTTGTAACTGATTAGCAATCAGTCCGCTACGGCAACCCCTGCTCTTTCAAATCAAAAACCGTGCCGCAGGAAGCAAAAAAAGTTTCGCAAGAAATTTATAACCGCATCATCCGGCCGGTGCGAGAACGGGGCGTAATTTTCATTGCTTTTGCCGTCTCGGCGCGGATTGACCGGGGCAAAATCAGCGTTTCGCCGGCCGCCGTTCAATGGAGAGATAATCTCTTGTTTTTTCACCGAGATATATCTGGCGGGGGCGGACAATCCTGAAATTTTCGTTATGGACCATTTCCCGCCATTGGGCAATCCAGCCGGGCACGCGGCCGATGGCAAAGAGGACCGTGAACATGTTATAGGGAATGCCGACGGCCTTCAGAATCAACCCGGAATAAAAATCCACATTGGGATAGAGATTGCGTTCAACGAAGTAATCATCCTTGAGCGCAAGTTCCTCAAGCTGCAGGGCTATTTCAAACAACGGGTTTGACACGCCGGGTTTATTGAGCAGTTTATGACATGCCTTTTTTAAGATTATGGCGCGCGGATCAAAATTTTTATAGACGCGATGGCCGAACCCCCACAACCGTTCTTTCTGGTTTTTGCGCCGGGCGCGTTCAATAAATTCCCTGGGATTTGAGCCGGTGGCAAGAATATGCTCCAGCATGAGAATCACTTCCTGATTCGCTCCGCCGTGCCGCGGTCCCCACAAGGCCGACATGCCCGCCGAAATGACCGAATAAATATTGGCCAGGCTGGAGCCCACCATGCGCACCGTGGAAGAACTGCAATTCTGTTCGTGATCGGCGTGCAGAATAAGGAAAAGTTCCACGGCCCGGACAATTTCCGGGTCCTGCTTGTAATCCTTGACCGGCGAAGAAAACAACATGTTGAGAAAATTTTCCACATAACGCAGTTTGAAGGAAGGATACACCACCGGCTCGCCAATGGATTTTTTATAGGAAAAAGCGGCCAGCGTGCGCACCTGCGAAATCAAGTTGGCCATAAACTGCTCCTCGGCGTCCGGGTCAAGAACGTCCGGCACAGGGTAAAATATTGCCAGCGAAGCCACCATTGTGGTCAGAATGCCCATCGGATGCGCATGGTGCGGAAACGCGACAAAATAATGGCGCATATCCTCGTGGATGAGCGAAGATTCGTTAAGCCGGCTTGAAAAGACGGCCAGTTCCTGCTTGGTCGGCAATTCGCCGTGGATAAGCAGGTAGGCGGTTTCAACAAAAGTGGACTTTTCGGCTAAATCCTCAATCCGGTAGCCGCGATGCAGTAAAATACCCTTTTCGCCGTTAATATAAGTTATTTTGCTTTGGCAGCTTCCCGTGTTTGCGTAACTGGCGTCCAAGGTGATTAATCCGGTTTTTTCGCGCAGACCGGAAATATCAATCGCCCTTTCGCCGTTCGTCCCGGTGATAACAGGGAAAGAATATTCTTTCCCGTCAATAATCAGGTTGGCGGATTTTTCCATAGAGTTATAATTATCCCTTGCGATCACTGATTGCTTAAAAACATGTATCCATTCAGCCAACGGCAGTAATCGGTTTTGGTGAAATTTCAGCCCTCACGCTCATTCTCGCCCGTCAGCCGACGGGCTCCGAGGGATCCGCAGGGCGGCTAATCCGCTTTGAGGGCACAAATTTCACCAAAACTGTGTATCATTTCTGCAAATGGCTAAATGGTTACAAAAACATTTACATCACCCGCCAGAATGTGTCCATAAAAAAGAGACAATATTTTTTATGGTTCAAGATTCATCCTTGGCTGAAATTTGAGATTTGTCAGGGAACTGGCCTTCCAGGGCGTCGGCGACGATTTTTTTTGTGTCGCCCGGGAAATCGCTTTTCAAAATCCATTTCAGGAATTTGGCGTCATTTTGAGCCAGTTCACGCAGTTTCTGGCCGGTATGTTGAACGCCAAAGTTGATTACTATTTCGCCATTGACCCATTTCAATTTGCCGGTTTTATCAACCCAGGCCGGATCGCGCGCAATTGCGCTGAATGCATCCAATCCTGCAATGGTCTGCGGCAGGTCGGCATATTTTTTGAATTGCGCATCGAGCACCTTGATGGTGGCGAGCGCATCAGCCTCAGCGCCGTGGGCGCCGATATGCGTTTCACCGCAATAAAAGAAAAGCGCCGCCGTCAGATCGCGCGGTTCTTTTTTGTGGTAAATGCGCTGGGCATCCACCACCCGGCAAGCATGCGCGGGAAACGCCAAACCGGCGCGGGCAAATTCCTCGGTCAGCATGGGAACATCAAAACGCGCGACCCCGAAGCCGGCCAGGTCGCAATCCTTGAGAACCTCGAAGATCTGGCCGGCCTGCGCGGTGAACGGGGGCGAGTCGGCGACATCGGCGTTGGAAATATGATGAATCGCCTCCACCTCGGCCGGAATGGAAATGCCTGGATTGCACCGGAACACGCGCGTTTGCCGGGCGCCATCCGGCATGAGCTTGACGATCGCCAGGTCAATGATCCGATCCTGCCGCGGGTTGGTTCCCGTGGATTCAATATCAATAAAAGCCAGCGGACGTTTTAAGTTTGACAAAAACATGGCGATCAACAAACTAACAGGAAAGCGATCCGGAGGAAAGCATAGATTTAATAAAAGAAAGGAGCGAAGCATTGTTATGAAACCGACGTTGGTTGTTATGGCGGCGGGGGTTGGCAGCCGGTACGGCGGCTTGAAACAGATTGATCCGGTCGGTCCGAACGGAGAAATTATTTTGGATTATTCGGTTTATGACGCGATCCGGGCCGGGTTTGGCAAGGTGGTCTTTATTATCCGCCGTGATATTGCAAACGATTTCAAGGCGATTATCGGCTCCCATTTCACGGGGAGGATACAAGTTGAGTATGTTTATCAGGAGCTTTCCGCTCTGCCGTCCGGTTTCAGCGTCCCGGCCGACCGCAAAAAACCGTGGGGCACCGGCCACGCGGTGCTCTGCTGTAAAAATGCCGTGCAAGAACCCTTTGGCGTGATTAATGCCGACGATTTGTACGGCGCGCAGTCATACAAAATTCTTGGCGATTATTTATCAAAACTCAATCCGGCCGGCAACGATTACGCCATGGTCGGGTTCAAAATATCGAACACGCTTTCGGATCATGGACACGTTACCAGGGGAATTTGCGAGGTTGACGACCGGAGAATGCTTAAGACCGTTGTGGAGCGTTTTAAGATCGAAAAAACGGCTGGCGGCGCGCGCTACCAGAATGAAAAAGAACAATGGGTCCCATTGAATGGCGGCGAAATCGCCTCCATGAACATGTGGGGCTTTACGCCCACTTTGTTCACCTTTTTGGAACAGAAGTTGCCGATCTTCCTGAAAGACGCCGTCAATAATCCAAAGGCCGAATTTCTTCTGCCGTCAGTCGTGGACGAGTTGATCAAGGCGCGCAAGATCAGCCTCAAAGTGCTTGATACGCCCGCCAAATGGCTCGGCATCACTTACAAAGATGACAAGCCGGAGGTCGTGCGCAGTGTCGGCGATCTGGTTAAAAATAAAACATATCCTTCGCCGCTGTGGATGTGAAGAAATGTAGAAGGCAGAATGAAGAAACAAATATCTGACAAATTCTACATTCTGCATTCTTAATTCTGCATTTTCAGATTGATTCCCCGTTCCACTTCCCCGCTCCGGCGCAACTGGCGTTTTAGAATTTTACCGGCGGCATTCTTCGGCAGTTCCGGCATGAAAACAAATTTGCGCGGCACTTCATGCCGTCCCAGGTTTTCCCGGCAGGCCGTGCGGATTGTTTCGGCCGTGACATTTTTGTCTGTGCTGAGCGCGACGTAAGCGACCGGTATTTCACCGTGCATGGGATGCGGGTCTCCGACCACCGCGCATTCGCGCACACCGGGAACGCGGATGATTATTTCCTCGATCATTCGCGGGTAAATATTCATCCCATTGACGATGATAATATCTTTCCGGCGGTCAAGAATGCTGAAATAGCCTTCATCATCCTCCGTGCCCAGGTCGCCGGTCCGGAACCACTCGCCGAAGAAGGATTCCTTTGTTTCCGCCGGAAGCCGCCAGTAGCCTTTCATGACGTTCGCGCCGCGCACGCACAGTTCGCCGATTGCGCCGTGCGGCACTTCCTTTCCGTTTTCGTCCATAATTTTCATCTCCACACCCGGGACGGTTTTGCCAACGGTCCCCGGTTTGCGTTTCCCGCCGATTGGGTTCACGCAGGTGACCGGTGAACACTCCGTGGGGCCGTCACCCTCATAAATGACTTTCCCGAACCGTTTTTCAAACTGCTCCATCACCGCCACGGGGAGCGCCGCTCCGCCCGAGGCGCAGAATTTAAGCGGGGCGAATTTGGCGTCAAACTGTTTCGGCAGATGCAGAAGGGCGATGAACATGCTCGGCACGCCGAGGAAGAGCGTGATGCGCTCTTTTTCAATTATCTCGGCCACGGATACCGGTTCAAAGCGCGGCAGGGGGACGATGGCGCCGCCATAAAGCAGTGGAGCCAGCATGCCGGCCGTGGCCGCGAAGGCGTGAAACATCGGCAGGACCACCAGCATGCGTTCACTGCCGGGTTCAAGGCGCAGGGCCTCATGGACACTGCGCGTATTGGAGCTCAAATTGCGGTGCGTGAGCATCGCTCCTTTCGGCCGGCCGGTCGTGCCGGAAGTGTAAAGAATGGCCGCCAGGTCTTCAGCCGGATTAATCGTAAATTCCGGCGGCGCTTTTTCCAGATGGAGTATTTCAGACCACAAGAGCTCGCTAGGGTTTGATTGGGAAGCGCCGATAAAAATGCAGGTTTTCAGGCTCGGCACGAGCGGCTTGATTGTTGCCGCGCTGGCGGCAAAGGCTTCATGGTAAATGAACGCCGATATTTCCGCGTCGTTGAAAATGAAGGCGATTTCTTTCGGATTCAACAGCAGGTTGACCGGCACCACGACGGCGCCGCTCTTGATTATGCCCAGATAAGCGATGGCAAAGGCGTCGGAGTTGGGGCAATACAATCCCACCCGGTCGCCTTGGTTTATTCCTCTCTCAGCGAGAGCGCCGGCCGCGCGGTCGCTCAGCAGATCAAGCATTGCGTAATTGAGCGTTCGGCCGGCGAAGGCGATCGCCTCCGCTTCGCCGTTCCGTCGTGCCGTGGCGCGGAATATTTCCGCTAATGATTCTGAATTCATTCGGTGTATTTTGGCATGATGATGACTCCAAATCAACGATTTTTTACCCGATCATTTTACTCGCTTTTTAAAAAGAACATAGCCATAATTAAATAAATGAATATCCAAAGGCAAAAAACGAATGTGGCCCTGCTCTCGGTCGTTTCAAACACATTTCTGGTTGTGGGCAAAATTGTCATCGGACTGATGATCAATTCGGTCGCGATCATTTCCGAGGCGATTCATTCCGGCATGGATCTGCTGGCCGCCGTTATTGCTTTTACAGCCGTTCAAATTTCCGGCAAGCCGGCGGACCAGGGGCATCCTTTCGGTCATGGCAAGGCGGAAAACCTTTCCGGCGCCATTGAGGCGCTCCTTATTTTTGCGGCCGCCGGCTGGATTATCTATGAGTCAATTTTAAAGCTGATTTATCCCCGGCATATTGATGAGCCCATCTGGGGTATCGGAATAATGTTTGTTTCTTCGGCATTAAACTTGATCGTTTCCCATCTGCTTTTCCTGGTCGGCAGAAAGACCGACTCAGTCGCATTGGAAGCGGATGCCTGGCATCTGCGCACGGACGTCTGGACATCGGTCGGCGTGATGATCGGACTTGGCATTATATGGATTGGCGATCATGTTTTTCCAGACGTTAATTTGAATTGGGTGGACCCGGTCGCGGCGCTGATGGTTGCCGTAATGATCCTGAAAGCCGCCTATGATCTGACGGTGAAATCCGTCCAGGATCTGCTTGATGCCGGACTGGAACCGGCCGAGGAAGAAAAACTCCGCCTGATGATTGCCACGCATGACGCTCAGATCAGGGGATTTCACAATCTGCGCACGCGCAAAGCCGGCGGCCGGCGTTTTGTTGAATTCCATATTCTCGTCAATCCCGCCATGTCGGTGAATCGTTCCCATAAATTAACGGATGAATTGACCGTTAAAATCAGGGAGATAATGCCCGAATCCACCGTAACCATTCATGTGGAACCATGCAAATCCAGGTGTTATCCGAAATGCAAGGCCGGCTGTCTTGTGGCTGGCAGGCCGCCCTCCGAGCCGATTCCGGAAAAACAATTTCAGCCATAACAAGGTACAAAATAAACAAAAGGATTGTTGAATATTTTTGCTGGATTCCCGCTTTCCATGCGTTTTGGATGTATGTCATTCCCTCGACTTGTCCGCCATAGTTTCGGCGAAGGCGGAAAGAGGGAATCCAGGATTAACCCATGCCGCCTCAAACTCAGTCCAGTTACAATACTGCTCCATCGCCGATTATTGTCCCTGAAACAGGCATTATTCACCCGCGCGACCGCGCCGAAACCCGGTTTGAAACACAAACAAAACATTCCATCCTGATTTCTTCAAAGCATATCAGACGCCGTCTAGCCGGACTGGCGCGTGAAATCGTCCGCGCAACGCGCAAAGACAAAAAGAAAGAAATCAATTTCCTTGTCGTCCTGAAGGGGGCCGTTTTTTTCGGATGCCGGCTGGCGCAGGAAATATTCCGGATGGGCGGGCCGGACGTGATTATTCACTTTGTCAGCGCTTCTTCCTACGGCAAGTCAATGCGTTCCTCGGGCCGCTGCCGGATAACCGGAAAACTGAGCATGCTCAGCGGCAGAGACGTTATTGTGGTTGAAGATATTTGCGACACGGGGTTGACCCTTGACCGGATTAAACGGCGCCTGCTGAACAAAGAACACGCCGCTTCGGTCAAAAACTGCGTGCTTCTGAATAAATCCGCCCAACGCCTGCCGCGTCTTAAAAAAACACCCATATTGGATTTTATCGGTTTTCAAATTCCAAAAGTTTTTGTGGCCGGTTTTGGCCTGGAATATTTCGAAAAATACCGGGAATTGCCTTTTATTATCGCCATTAATAACAAGGAGTAGCTCGAATTTAGCAAGGCATATTTTACGCCGCGCCATTAAACAGCATCACAATAACCGATAGGATACATATCAACCATCGTCCTTAGCCCCGGCTTGGAATTGAGAACCGAACGAATTGCGTTGATGGTGATTGCGCAGGTCGCAATATCGCCGTTTATGCCGCCGGCAATTGTGGAAACGACGTCCGGCACGCCCTTGATTTCAATCCGGTCAAACGATTCCGGCTCGCCCACAGCCGCCCGGAATTGGAGCGTAATGACTTCGCGCTTGTCAATGAAACCGCGCGCAATCTGGGACACGCCGCTTGCCAGGCCGCGGGTAATCGGCATATACCCGCCTTCAATGTCTTTTTCGGCTATGACCGGGCCTAAATTTTCCGTTACGCTGTCCAGTTTCCAGCCCAAGTGATGGGCAATCATCTGGGCCGACTCGGTCAAGCCGACATGCCGCAGGGTTCCGGCGCTGACTTTTTCGTGGAACTGCGGCAGGGTAAGGCCGGCGCCTATTTTCTGCTGAAAAGGAATGCGGCGCGAAGACGCATCCTGTACGCGAAGCGCTTTAACCTGATCCACCCTTTGGCAGATACCGGTCAGGACCGACGGCAGAAAGTCCATAAGATAACCGGGGTTCACGCCCGTGCCGACGCAAGCGACATTATTTTCCCGGCAGGCTTCATCAATTCTTTTCGCGATCTGCGGCTGGGTTTTCCAGGGGAAGGAAAGCTCTTCGCAGGTTGAAACAATGTGCAAGCCCGCCCTGGCCAATTCAATCGCCTGCGGTTCAAGTTTTTTCAGACTGGAAACCGTGGTGACCAAAGCCACCGCGGGTTTCGTTCCTTTCAGCGCCGTTGCCAGATCCGGGCTGACAATAATGCCCGATTTTTCACGGCCGCAAATTTCTCCCAGATCTTTGCCGGCCTTGCCGGCGGCCGGATCAACCGCGCCGACTATTTTGATAAAACCGCGTTCCAGGGCAAACTGGACGATCTTTTGCCCGATCGGTCCAAGTCCTAAATGAATAATTCTGATCATAATTGCTTTCCTTTCCCATACTTACGGCGGTCAAATTAAAGTTCAGCCAGAAAATTAAATGCCGTATCGAGACATCCCGGCGCGCATTCATGGCCGAAGTCGGGATAGATGATCATTTTTTTGCGCGCGGTGATTTTATTGTAGGCGGCAAACTGGGTTGAGGGCGGACAGACCGTATCCATCAGGTTTGTTATCATGAGCGTTTCCGCCCGGATGCGCCCGGCCAGATGCTGGTTATCCACGTAGCCCAGTCTGTTGAAAATTTCTTTTTCCCGTTCGTGGCGCGGATCAAATTGACGGAAGAAAGTCCTCAGTTCCTCGTAAGCATCCCGGGCCAGATCCATTTCCCATACCCGCTGATAATCGCAAAGAAAGGGGAAGATGGGAACGGCTTTTTTTAGGCGCGGTTCCAGAGCCGCGCAGGCCAGGGTTAATCCGCCGCCCTGTGAGCCGCCGGTTGCGCCGACCCGTTTCGGATCCACTTCCGGCATGGACATTACTATGCCGGCCAGCTGGGCGGTATCCAGGAATATCTGGCGGAAAAGCAGGGCGTCCGGCGAATCATTTAAACCGCGGATTATATGCCCCTTGTAGGTCGTTCCTTTCACTCCGCCTTTATCTTCCGAGTCTCCTCCCTGGCCGCGGCAATCCAGGGCCGCCACCGAAAAACCGAGCGCCGCATAATTCAATTTGTCATTCCAGTCTCCTGAACTGTCCGTATAACCATGAAACATGACAACCGCCGGATGAGGTTTTATACTCTTCTTTTTCGGGCGCAGATATTTGGCATGAATCCGCGCTCCCTGAACGCCGGTGAAATACAAATCAAAACACTCGGCGCAATCCGCTTGGAATTTACTGCGAATCAATTTAAGATCGGGATCGGTTGACCGCATTTCCCGCAAAGCCCGATTCCAATAATTGTCAAAATCTTTTGGCTTTGGATTGCGGCCCTGATATTTTTTCAGTTTATCCAGCGGCATGTCTATCAACGGCATTTTGTTTCTCCTGTGTATTGTTTAATGAAATCTTTCGGGGCAAGAACCGACATCCCTCCCCGCAGATGGGGAGGAAAATGTCTGATGTTGCCGGTGACGAGATGTTTGGCCCGACCGGCCAGGGCGACCTCGAGAAAAGGGGCGTCATCAAAATCCGGCAAGGCAAACGCCAAGGGTGGTCCGGCTGCGAGAAACCCGGAGTGTTCCACGTGGTCAAGCAATGTGGACACAAGTTCAGCGTCAAAATTGAATTTCGGGCGATGGAACACATCTGAATACTCGGAGAGCAAACGGGCATCGAGGCAAAGCCGCAGCTTTCGCGCCGAGACCATGCGGACAATTTCGCCGCATGGCGAGAATGGAGAGAGCAGTCCGGAAACGATCACATTGGTGTCGAGGACGATCTTCATCGGGCGCGATTCCGGCGAACTTCTGTAATCTCCGCTTCGATTTCATCCTGACGCAGTTTGTCAAGCCCGCGCTCGACCGACCGTTTCTGCATTTGCGCCACCGCCGAGGTTGCCCTGGCGCTGCGAATGGCCGCCAAACTTTCTTCTACATTGGACTCGCCCACAGTGGCCAGAATGGCCACGGGACGGCCATTATTTGTCACCACCATTTCACGTTCGACCGGCAACTCATCCCAGATTCGGGCGGCATTGCCTCTCAATTCCCTGACACTCAAAAATTTCATATTGCACCTCAATTGTTACTTAGTAGTGTACACGGTCGGATGACGATGTCAATTCGTTTTTTTTGGACATCCTGCTTTGATTGTAGGACAAAATTTTGGAGCCAGTTTCAACGCACCCACCCCGGCCTACGATCCACCCTCCGGTTAATTAGAACCTAACAAGTTAAGGCGCAATCTGTTGCGATCCCATCCCGGGAGGGACGCCCGACTTTAATTATTATGCTTGAGCTGATGGCATCTCTGTGTTGCTATCCAAGCTGGGCCGTTGGATGGCTTCAAATTTACATCAAAACCATGAACTGGATACCGGGCAACTGGTCTTTGCAGGAATCCTATAAACAAACGGGGAAAGTCCAAATTTATTCACGACTTGAAAATTACAACATAGACTTGTATTCTTCAAACATAGATTGTTGCCCGCAGCATTAGAGGCGCCCCAAAATGTGCATGGGACAGGCGGGAATCGCCTTCAGGAAATATTTGCCGTACCAGCGGCTTATGATGCGCGAGTCCAGAACAACAATGATTCCCTCGTCGCTCGCGGTGCGGATCAGGCGGCCGACCCCCTGCCGGAATTTCAAGATGGCCTGTGGCAATGAATATTCACGAAAGGCGTCGCCGCCCGCGGCGGCAATGCGGTCAATCCGCGCCTTGACAAGGGGCTCATCCGGCACAGAGAACGGCAGGCGGACAATAATCACATTGGAAAGCGCCTCGCCCTGAACATCAACCCCCATCCAGAAACTGTCCAGACCGAATAATACCGCGCTGCCAATTTTCGATTTTTCCGCCACGGGCTGACCAGTCTGTGGCTGGCGACTTTTTCCGTCGCCCGCTGCGGGCAAGGGACCACTTGGCGGCAAAGCCGCCGACGCGGCGATTTTGGATTGGCCGGGATTATGCGCCTCCCTGAATTTTTTCAGCATGGCATGATTTGGCAGACTCTCGCCCTGCACGAGCGCAAGCAGTCCTTCCTCGGCAAAAAAACTTTCCAGCCGGCTTGCGGTCTGCCGCATCAAATCGGCGTTGGTGAAAAGCACAAATGCCCGCCCTGCCGTTTTCTTTATAAAATGCGCCACGGCCTTCGCGGCGGCTTCCGGAAATTTTTCGTCATCGGGGGGCGGCATATTCTCCGCGATAAACAGCTTCATCTGGCGCTGATAACTGAAGGGCGAATCAACCACAAGTTCCCGGCATTGTTCGGCCCCGATTCTTTCCCGGAAAAATTTTAGAGAACCGTCAACCGAAAGCGTGGCGGAGGTCAAGACCACCGGCGCGAAAGATTTGAACAGAAGGTCTTTCAGAAGAGGCGCAACCTCAACCGGAGCGGAGACGAGCGTCAACCTTCCGCGCCCGCCGTTTTCCTGTTCAATCCAATAAACATTATTCGGCTCGGGTTGTTTCAAAAAAAAGTCGAGCGTTTGCCGCATTTCATCGCCGCGCCGGCAGATTGCGTTTAATTCGGCTTTGAGCGTTTCTTCCTCCGTTGCATCCCGCAAACCTTCAAGCTTGCGAACCAATTGGGCGATTTGCTCCACAAGCATGGTCTTGATATCCGGTTTTTCCTTAAACACATATTTGCCGCGCGTTTTAGCATGAAAAATTCCCTTTCTGTCAGTTCTGTCGTTCCCAATCGGGTCGGGAATGACATAGTGATTTCCGATTTGTCCCATGAAGGCGGAAAACTCCATGAAAAAATGATCAGCGTTGTTCCATAATTTTTCCGTTTCATTGGCGATATCGTATTCTTTCAGGGCGGAGAGCAGTCCTTTGCGGGTGGCGGGCGCATAAAGGCGCCTGAGCCAATGGTGCAGACCGCCCTGCGAAAGACGCATTCCGAGATGTTCGCCGGCAACTTCCTCAAGGCAATGCGCCTCATCAATAACGATTGAAGCGCATTCCGGCAAAATGCCGCCCCCGCCCGCGCGGCGCAGGGCAAGATCGGAAAAAAAAAGATGATGATTGAGAAGCAGGAGGTCGGCGTCAAAGGCGGCATTTCTTGCCTTCATCAGAAAACAACGCGCGTAATGTTTGCATTTTCGCCCGAGACAATTATCATGCTCAGAACAGACTTGGTGCCAGACATCCGGGGCGGGCTGGGACATTTCGCCGGAAAAATCGGATAAAGATCCATCTTCTGTTTCATCGGTCCAGCGTCTGAGGCGGGCTAATTCTTTTTCGCCGCGCTTATTGAATAAATCGCCGCTCATCATGTTTGCGCTCTCCAAACGGCGCAGGCAGATATAATTGCGCCGGCCCTTGCACAGGGCGACCTTGAAATCAACGCCTATATTTTCCCGCAGAAAGGGAACATCCTTGAACATGAGCTGTTCCTGCAAATTTATGGTATACGTGGAAACAGCCACGCGAGGCGCGTGGCAAGCCGGACGCCGTTTGTTTTCAACCGCGGAAAGAATGAGGGGAACCAGATAAGCGAATGTTTTGCCGACTCCAGTTCCGGCTTCAACCGCCAGGTGCTCCGAATCCATGAGCGCCTCCGCGACGGCCCCGGCCATTTTCTGCTGTTGCGGACGGATTTCAAATGGGAAAGGAGTGGAAGCGCAGGCTTTGTCAAGCGCGCCGCCGCGGGCAAAAACGCCGGATGTGAGTTCATCAAGCGATGGTTCTGAATTGATTTGAATCATGCCTCAATCTTGCACAAACAAAAGCTGAACATTTCTGATACCTATAGTCTATCCTATCGTATAAATTATGATTGGGTATAAAAAAATGTTGCATGCGGCGGGTAATCATGCTAACAATAAAGTACTTTTTTATGCGAGCGTAGCTCAGTGGTAGAGCTCCACCTTGCCAAGGTGGGTGTCGAGGGTTCAAATCCCTTCGCTCGCTCCCTCCGTAAGTTTCCCTTTTATTATCAGGCAATTGCGGCATATTGCTGTTTTGGAGCCGTTTTTTCAAGGTTCTGTCTTGCCAGTTTTGCATGTAGACAGTTTCTTGTCTACCCCTTTAGAAATAAGCAGAATGACAAGAACGGCAATAGATTTTTTAATCATCTGCTTATCCAATGTTTGTTGTGCGTTTAGCTTTCATTTCTTGAGCCCAGCGTAATTTATCAGAATGAAGTCAGACGATAAAACCCTGATAATGTTCGTTTTTTTGGTCAATTTTTATAATATTCCACTCAAATGAAACCTGCCGGACAGTCCACCAGAAAAATGCAGGAACGGCATTATCAACGCCGGATGCTAATCGCTCTCGCCATTCTGGTGGTCGGCGTCCTGTTCTTTCTGACATTAAAGTTAGTCGGCTATTTTCATAGCCTGGCAACTATTGTCGGCTTTACTTTCGGTCTTTTATTGGTCTTGAAGATCGCTCTGTCATCCCTGGAAAAATACGGCAAGAGCGAGAAACGTATGGAAGGCAGGGCTGAACGCGGAGCCGTTGCGGAAGAATCAATGGGGGATGTGTTTGCTAAATTGCCTGGAGAAAATCTGGTGTTGCATGACGTTCCAAGCAAATTCGGCAACATTGACCACGTTATAATCAGCAGGACAAAGGGGATAATTCTTGTTGAAACCAAGTCCCATCACGGGAAAATAACGGCAGAGGGGACTAACTTGCTGATTGATGGCAGACCAACAGAAAAAGACTTCATTAGGCAGACCTTGAACAACTGCTACTGGCTCAAGGGATGGATAAAGGACAAACTTAGTCTGGAAGCCTGGGTCAATTGCGTCATCGTCTTTACCAACGGTTTTGTGACTATCAGGGGCAAGATAAAAGGCGTGTGGGTTATTAACGCCAAGTATTTTTATGCCTGTTTCGACCGGATTTCAGAGAGCAGGGCAGCGGCATTGTTATGGGAAAAGAGGGAGAAGTTACAGGGGATGGCAATTGCCTCTCCCGATGGTTCTCATGTCTGAAATGATAATCTTGATACGAAAAATACCTGGATGGTCAAATGCTACTTGGAAGCGTTTGCGTCAAATATTCAAACCGGGCAACGCACCCGAAGACGGAAGGTTTTATTTTGACTTGGGTTTAATGGAAGAATCTTTATTGAAGATTAATTACAATAATTATAAGTTCAGATGAGCCATTTATTCTTCCTTTGCGACATTTTTCCAATATTGCTGGAAGTCTGGTCCGTCAGATTTCGGTTTTGTTGTCGGTTCTTGAACTTGGATGGTTAATGGAATCGGGAAATCCGCACCAATGATTGCCGCCTCACCCGGTTTGAGGTTAGGGAGAAATGCCGAGGCCGCTCGGTCAATTTCTCCACAGGCCCTTTCAACGACTTCTCTATCACGATCATTCGTCAGACGATGAACGATTATCTATACGCGAAAATATAGGCACTTTTAGGGCGCAGGATCGCAATCGCGGGGCCACGTGACGGGACACCGCAGGCGTGGAGTCCCGTTCGTGGGCTCCTTGCCATACGAATGCATATCGCTTAAGGGCAACGCATTACATGCTCACAAAGGGAAGAAATGTCCGGCCAGGAACCAGCTATCTGCGATTGTTCGATAACCTGAACAGTTTTTTGAAGTGACAGGCTACGTTTCGCCGCGTTAATGACGAATCAAGCATGTCATTGAGCACGGCGATCAACTGGTTACGGCGAACATTGCCGCCTCCTGCTGTCGCTTCCTTGCGAATCGCCTTCCGTATCTTCTGTATGGCGCCGCCCACCGCCTTCCCGCGTCTCATTTTGCCTATCAGGTGGTGATTGACCGTTGCCTGGGAAATACCCAACATTTCGGCGATCTCCTCCTGGGTGTGTTGCTCCTGGTAGTGAAGGTGCATGATGTCTTTCTGCCGGTCGGTCAAGCATCTGCTTATGGCTTTGATCAAAACCATCATCTCCTCCGCTACCGCTTCGCGCTCTGCCTCGCCGTCTGAATGCTGAACAAACCACAGGCCTGCGGATTCCGGGATGTTCTGCAGTTGATCGGGAGGGAACGGTATTTCTGCGTATGGCAGTTCATTATTATTCATGCGGCAGAATATCATTGCTGACGCATGGGGAAGAGAAGCCCGATTCAGATAGCGGAGGTTATGTTGAACCTTAAGGAATAAACTATAAAGTGGTTGACAGGGTGCTTCCGGAGAAGGAAATCCTCATCAAATATTCGCGTTTAATAAATTCTCTTTTTGGGTTGATTATATCGCAATTCCTGTTACTGTAATGGCGGTTACTATAAAGGACAGAAGCCATGAAATTCTATGACCGCCAAAAAGAAATAACCGAACTGCAGAAGATGTTTCAACAGTCCGGTTCTTCCGCCAGAATGACTGTCTTGACCGGCAGAAGACGGGTTGGAAAGACCTTGCTTGCCCTGGAGTACGCCAGTCGCCATAAGTTCATCTATTTATTTGTGTCGAAGAAGTCCGAGCCTCTCCTGTGTGCAGAATTCCTTGATGAAATAAAAAAGCATTTTGATGTTCCGGTCATCGGAGATATCAAAGCCTTTAAGGATATTTTCGCCCTTCTGCTGGAGATTGCCAAAAAAGAACACGTTACATTGATTGTCGATGAGTTTCAGGAATTCCAGAACGTTAATCCTTCTGTTTTTTCTGAAATCCAGCATTTATGGGACTTGAACAAAGCCAGATGCAAATTGAACCTGATTTTTATCGGCTCCGTTTATTCGCTCATGCATAAAATCTTCCAGGAATCAAAAGAGCCTTTATTTGGAAGAGCCGACAGAGTTCTTCTTATTCAACCCTTCAGAATCGGCGCCATTCATCAGATTTTATCAGACTACAAAGTGCATGATGTTCAGTCTTTGTTCGATATGTATGTGCTGACCGGGGGCATGCCCAAGTATCTTGACCTGTTCATTGAAAATGATGCCCTTTCCTTCAGGACGATGGTGGATTTCATGCTGGATACCAATTCGCCGTTTATTCAGGAGGGCAAAAACCTGTTGATAGAGGAATTCGGCAGGGATTACGGCACATATTTCTCAATTCTGGAACTGATTGCGTCAGGAAAGACGGCCAGGTCGGAAATTGAATCCTTGTTGGAAAGCAATGTGGGAGGCTATTTGGACAGGCTGGAAAAGGATTATGCCATTGTCTCCAAGCATAAGCCCGTTAATGCCAAACCCAATTCACGGTTACAGAAATACAAGATTACCGATAATTTCCTGAATTTCTGGTTTCGGTTTATCTATCGGAACCGTTCGGCAGTGGAAACCGGCAATTTCAGCTATGTGAGGGATATTATCCGCCGCGACTATGCCGTTTATTGCGGACGAATACTGGAAGGTTTTTTCCATGATTTGCTGGCAGACACCGGACAATTCAACCAGATAGGCTCATATTGGGAACGGAACAATGAGAACGAGATTGATATTGTTGCCGTCAATGACCTGAAAAAAGAAATCACGCTGGCTGAAGTTAAACTGAATAAATCAAGAATCAATATGACCGCTTTGGAGAAAAAGGCCGGGAATCTGCTTCAAGACTACAAAGGTTATAAACCTGTCTGGCTGGGATTGAGCCTTGAGGATGCCAAAAAATATCTACCTTGAATTCATCTTTCCAACGCAATGGTGTTGAATTGTTCAAGAAAAATATTGGCCGGGATGGAAAGAAAAGGAAGAATAGGAATTTAACCTTTGCGAGTTTTTACATTCAACCTTTGCTAGTTTTGACAAAAATCCCGACCCAGCAAGAAGGCAGACGAAGAACAGTCCCGATTGATTTTGTCCAGACAATTATCAATCTATCAACGACTTACAACAACAGGCTTGGCGGGAATTTCGTAGTGCATAAATTTTAATTGAAGGCATTTTGAAAAATTATCTTGCCAAGGTGGTTGTCGAGGGTTCCCCGCCGGAGGCGGGTCCGCCTATGGCGGAAAATCCCTTCGCTCGCTCCAGCCTTCGCCCTTCGGGCTATGGCTGGGCAGGCCAGTTTTTGATTATTCCTTGTATTAATCAGGCAACAGCAGTATATTGCTGCTGTTTCAGTCAGTCCCTGATCTTCAGCAATTCCCCTGCACAAAGCAACAAGGCGCGCGGAAGATGAAAACAGCCTTTCCATTTGCCGCCTTTGGCGTCCAGAAGCGTCTCCCCCTGCCGATTCAAATAGCCAAACCATTCTCCGTATTGACGATCCGGGAAATGTTGCCAAGTGTATTCGTGGACCTTTTCAAACCATTCCCGGCATTCCTTCCTTCCCGTGAGGACATGACCTTTCAGCAGCGCCACCATGGTTTCCAAATGAACCCACCAAAGTTTTTGATCCCAATCCAGCCGTTCCAGGGGATGCCCTTCGGAATCCAGGAAATAAAAAATACCGCCGAATTTCCGGTCCCATCCAAAATCCAGGAGACTCAAAACCGTGTTCACGCATTGGTTGATCATGGCCGTATCTTTCCTTCGGCGGAAAAGCTCCATCATGAACCACATGGCTTCGATCCCATGCCCCGGTGAAATCAGGCGCCCCTCGAAACAATCGGGATGAGATCCATCGGGACTCACGTTTTCAAAAATCAACATGCGGTTCTTGTCGAGGCACAACCCCATCACTTCCTTGACCGAATCATCGAGCACCGCTTCGACTTCCGCCGGATCAAGGAGCCATTCCAACTCCAGAGTGAGATTGCTGAGGATCATCGGCAGCACGAGCGCTTTGAGCTTGCGCGCGCCGGGTCCCGCCTTGGAATATTTACCCTTGGGATTGTGGCGCCGGCGGAGAATGTTGCGGAATGTGCGCAAGGCGATTTTTTTGGCATTCTCATCGTCCGTGGCCAGCGCGTACTGGCTGAACCCCATGGCGGCGAAACAATCCGAGAAAATATTATAGGCCTGGACCAGCGGTTCCCCCCGGCGATCGAGCGCAAAATACCAATTGCCGTCGGGATCCATTCCATGGCGTTGCATAAATTCCACGCCATGCCGCGCCACATCGAGCCAGGTTGAGCGCTTCTCCAGGCGATTGTGCAGCATGGAAAAAGTCCATACCTGCCGCCCCTGGAGCCACATGAATTTGTCAGTGTCGTAAACACGTCCCTGCCGGTCGAGACACGTTAAATAACCGCCCGCTTCTTGATCAATGGAATATTTTTCCCAGAAAGGGATAGCATCCTCCAAGAGCGTATCGAGATACTGCTTGCTTAATAATGTTGTATTCATGATATCTTGTTTGGCTAAAATACAGTGTCTTTTAATCCAACTCCCATTTTCAGTCAATAACGTTTTTCTGAGCTTCAAAATTAATTATCGCCACCGGGATGAGCCGATATATGACCGGCCACGGTTATCATTGATGTAACATATTTAATATAAACATCTTACAAATAGAACGAGCGCTATTTTCTATTTCCTCTTTTAATCCAAATATCAATGATTGCGATATCAGATGGATTAACGCCGGGAATCCTGGAGGCCTGTCCTAATGTTCCCGGCTTGATTTTTTGCAATTTCTGTCTTGACTCAAAACGGAGGGTTTTAATGGCGCTGTAATCAATCCAGGGCGGAATTAAAATGCTATCAATCTGAGAATATTTTTTAATTTGCTCCCATTCGCGCTTGATATATCCATCATATTTCAATTGAATCTCAACTTGTTTTTTGACTTCTTCCGGCAGATCCGGATTGCAACCGGGAATTTGATCATACTTGTTATTTGGATTTTTAAGCATTTGCGACAGGCTCACTGAATCCACAAAGACCGAACCCAGCCTGTTAATTTCATCGCTTATCATCTTCAGGTATTTTTCTTTCGTCTCAATTTCATCTTTACCGCATATTCCTATTTCTTTTGCATGTCCAAGCATGCGGAAAGGCGCATTATCCTGACGCATCGTCAATCTATGTTCAGCTCGTGATGTGAACATTCTGTATGGCTCATCGGTGCCTTTTGTTACTAAATCATCTATAAGCACTCCGATATAACCTTCATTTCGTGAAATACGAATATTACTCAGGCCGATTGATTTTCTAGCGGCATTTACTCCGGATATAAGTCCTTGCGCTGCAGCCTCTTCGTATCCTGTTGTTCCGTTAATTTGTCCGGCAAAAAACAGGTTGTTCACCCGCTTCGATTCAAGCGTATCTGTCAATTGGGTCGGATCAGAATAATCATATTCAATGCCATAAGCATATTGTAGTATCTTGCAGTTTTCAAGTCCAGGTATTGAATAAACTAATTTTTCCTGAATATGTTCCGGCAAACTATTTGATATTCCATTAGGATAAACTTCAATTGAATCACGTCCTTCAGGCTCAATAAAAACATGATGTCTCTTATTGTCGGGAAATTTGACGATTTTATCTTCCAATGATGGACAATAGCGAACCCCTGTTCCTGAAATATATCCGCCATATAATGAGCTTAAATGGAGATTGTTTTTGACTATTTCGTATGTTTTATCGGTTGTATGTGTTAAATAGCATGGGATCTGAGATGTACCAGGGATCCATGGTCTCATATTCTGAGCGAACTGTTCCACGTGGAACAATTCCTTGATGGAGTCATTACGTAAAGAAATTTTAGATTTAAGATAACTTTTATAGTCAATATTTCCGGCGTATGAGATTAGAGGTGGCGGTTCAAGGCCATCCTGACGACTCATCACGCTATAATTTATGGTATCTTTATGGATTCTAGGCGGTGTTCCGGTCTTAAACCTAAATAAACTAAAGCCCAATTCTTTTAAATTATTACTCAGCTCAATAGCCGCTGTTTCTCCTGTTCGTCCGCCAGGGAATGATTTTGAACCGATATGTATAACTCCATTTAGAAATGTTCCCGGTGACAAGACGACCGTTTTGCCGGCAATCTTATTATTTCCGGTTACAATAACACCTTTAAGTTTTCCATTTTCAATCCATAATTTTATAACACTGGATTCTAAAATAGAAATATTTTTAGTGTTTGTTAAAATTTCCGCCATTCGCAATGAATAGAGCGCTTTATCACACTGAATTCTTATTGACTGAACAGCCGGTCCTTTGCGCAGATTAAGCATCCTGTATTGAATGCCGCTATAATCGGTATTCCTTGCCATTTCGCCGCCCAGAGCATCTATTTCGCTGACCAAATGAGACTTTCCTATTCCTCCAATTGATGGATTACATGACATTTTTGCCATGCATTTTATATCGGCTGTTATTAACAAAGTTTTTGCGCCTATTCTGGCGGCGGAAAGCGCCGCTTCACAGCCAGCATGTCCCGCGCCGACGACAATTACATCATTTATCACGCCAAAGGCATGAATATCTTTTAATGCTGTCATTTGCCGATACAAAATCTATTAAAGATTGAATCAAGTAATTCCTGGTGGTATTTTTTCCCAGTTGCTTGAGAAATGAAATCCAGTGCGCTTTTGATTTTAGAAGCGGCAAGGACTATGCAAGACTCATCACGTGAGTCAAGCATCTCGACTGCTTCTCTCAAGTCAGTCCGCGAAGCGATCAGAATATTTCTATGTCTTTCAGAAATAACACAATGATGAACATTGCTTGTTGGCAGACCTAATTTTTTAATAACTTCTTTTTTTATTTCGTTAATTCCTTTACTACCATAAGCTTGCGTTTTTATAAAAGAATAACCGCGGAAAGTTTCCGGATTGACGGCAAAGCCCAAATCTATTTTATTCAAAACAATAATTGTTTTTTTTGGATCAAGAGAGACGATATTTTGATGATCTTCGTCTTCCATTATGTTTGATGCGTCAATAACGTGTAAATTAATATCGGCCTTCTCAATTTGATGTTTTGCTCTTCGGACGCCTTCCTGTTCCAGACTGCATTTTGATGATCTCAGTCCGGCGGTATCAACTAATCTGACGGGAATACCATCAATGGCAATCTGTTCTTCAATCACATCCCGGGTTGTTCCCGGAATTGGGGAGACAATCACCCTGTCCTTGCCCAATAAAGCATTAAGCAAGGTTGACTTGCCTGCATTTGGTTTTCCTGAAATAACCACGAGGGCGCCTTCTCTAAGCATATACCCTTCATCCCATGTGCCCAACACGCTGTTAATTTTCTGCAATGCGTCTTTCAGCCGCTGGATCACGTCCAGCACGAATGAACCGGGAAGCTCCTCTTCAATAAAATCAAGGGTTGCTTCAAGATCCGCGCAGGCTCCGATGATAATGTTGTAAATATCGTTGAATGAATCACTTAGGTTGCCTTCAAGCTGTTCGATGGCAACGGAAGCGCTACGGTCCGTCTGCGCTCTGATAATATCCAGCACAGCCTCGGCCTGGAGCAGGTCAATTCGTCCGTTCAAAAAGGCGCGTTTTGTGAATTCCCCGGGTTCGGCCAGCCTGATTTTTTCCTTTAATACCGCCCTCAAAATTCTTTTTGCCGGGATTGTGCCGCCGTGGCATTGAAATTCTACGACGTCTTCCCGCGTATAACTGCGCGGCGCGCGCATAATGAGCAACAACGCCTCATCAATCATTTTCTCTTCAGCAATGATATGACCATAGACTACGGCCGGCGACTGGCGTTCTGATGGATGCGGCGGTGAACATTTAAAGATCTTATCGGCGGCCGGCAAGCTTTCCGGACCGGATATGCGGATAATGGCCACGCCGCCTTCACCGGGCGCGGTGCTGATTGCGGCAATGGTGTCGTTGATAATGGCCATGACAATGTTTTACTTTAATTTTACACAAACAAAAAGATGATTATATTATAATCTTGCGCAAACAAAAGCGGGATTTGCATATGAATGAAGCGCATAAAAATACCATTACATAATTTCAAGCGTGCATATCCAACAATATATATGTTATTTATATTTCATTTTAACAACCCTGCCGGCGTTGCTTGAGACTTGATCGCGCAGTTATTATTATCATTTTAAAGTTGATTGAGGTGATGATGAGCAGAACATTTGTCGGAATTGGTTTTGGCCCGATTCAGGCCGGCCTTTTTCTTTATGAAGCCTTTCGCTCCGGCAATTTCAGCCGGCTGGTTGTGGCCGAAGTTGTGCCGGATGTTGTTGAGGCCGTGCGCCGCGGCGGCGGGCGATGCTGGATCAACGTGGCCGCCGGGAAAGGAATTGAACAGCATGCTGTTTCCGGAGTTGAAATATTAAATCCCAACGACGAAAATGACCGCCGGGCTTTGGTCGGGGCTTTGGCCGAGGCCGATGAAATTGCCACCGCCTTGCCGAGCGTTTCGTTTTATAAAACCGGGGGCGCAGAATCAGCGGCGGCATTACTGGCGGAAGGTCTCCGGAAACGCCTTGCGGCCGGCCATGGCAAACGTTGCGTGATTTATGCCGCTGAAAATCATAATCATGCCGCCGAAATTCTCCGGGAATCAATGGGGCCTTTTCTCGGTGATTCGGCGGTTGAAACTGAAAACAGTGCGCAGTGCTTAAACACGGTCATCGGGAAAATGAGCGGCGTGGTAACGGATCAAGAACAGATCATTGCGCAAAAACTGAGGCAGATCGCCGGCGATACGGGGCGTTGTTTTCTGGTGGAGGTATTTAACCGCATTTTGATTTCAAAAATCAGTTGGCCGGATTTTAAACGCGGCATAACCGTGTTTGAAGAAAAAAACGATCTCCTGCCGTTTGAGGAGGCCAAGCTTTACGGCCATAACGCCACCCATGCGTTGATCGGCTACCTGGCGCGCCGGAAGGGATATCAGTTTATGTCGGACGTTAAAGACGACCAGGAGTTGCTCGACCTGGCGAAGGAAGCCTTTATCATTGAATCCGGCGGAGCTTTGTGCCGTAAATACCGAGATTGGGACAAGCTTTTTACCCCGGCCGGTTACGCCGAATATGTTGATGATCTTCTCCTGCGCATGCTGAATCCGCACCTGCGCGACATGGTGGAGAGAGTAGTGCGCGATCCGCGCCGCAAGCTTGGATGGGATGACCGGTTGATCGGCACGATGCGTCTGGCGTTAAACGAGGGAATAGATCCTGTCCGTTATGCGCGCGGCGCAAAGGCCGCGCTGGAGATGCTGGCGGAAGGGGAGGGTAAAAGAGATTACGGTCAGTTGCTTGAATCGGTTTGGCAAGATGGTAAAATTGATCGTGACGAAAAAAACAGAATCAAAGAAATGATTTTACAAACGCGTCTGGAAAGGGATTTTTGATTATGCAAATTAAAAAAACAACAATCCGCAGCCGTCAGGGGTGGACGCTTGAGAATGACAACCTATCGCTTTTCTTAATGGCGGGCGGCGGGCATATCGCCGATCTGCGCTTGAGAGGCGTGAGCGGAATAAATCCGTTCTGGGGACCGCCCTGGAAAAGCATTGAGCCGTGGAAGTATCGGGACAGCGACGCGAAACGTTACGGCATTAAGCTTCTTGCCTGTATTTACGGGCACAATCTGTGCCTGAGCGCGTTTGGCGATCCTTCTCCGGAAGAGGCCAAAAGCGGCATTACTTGTCACTACGAAGCGCCGGTGGCACGCTGGTCGGTTGTGCGCAAAACAATCAACGAACGCAGCGTTTGTTTTGAATACGGCTGTTTGCTTCCGGCTGCCCAGATGCGCATTGTCCGCGCGGTGAATATGCGCGCCGGTTCCAATGTGATCCGTGTTCGCGAGGCGATTATCAATCTTGCGCGCCGCGACGTTCCATTTACGATTTGCCAGCATGTTACTTTCGGCCCTCCTTTTCTTGAACCGGGCATCACGGCCTTCGATATGCCGGCCGCGCGAGGGCATACTTTTCCGGGTAAATTCGGCGCGCCCCAGCGTTTGAAAATTGATCATGATTTTAAATGGCCCGACGGTCCGGGCTTGAAAGGCGCGGTAAATTTGCGTTTTGCGGGGAAAGACAAATACACCGATTTTCACGCAAACCTGATGGATACAAAAAAAGAAAAGGCCTGGTTCAGCGCCGTCAATCCGCGGCTTGGCCTTATGATAGCCTATTGCTGGCAACGGAGCGACTATCCATGGGTGGGTGTCTGGGAAGAAAATCATGGGCGGAAAACGATGCCCTGGGTCGGTAAAACGCTGGCGCGCGGGATGGAATTTTCCAATACGCCTTTTCCAATTGGCCTGCGAAAATCAGTTGATCTGGGAACATTTCAAGGACAGCGCGCCTATGCCTGGCTTCCGGCCAGGGGAAAAATTATCCACAACTACTCAATATTGGCATTGCGCGTCGGTCCAGACTGCCGGGGTGTGTCAAATATCATGCCTGCAAAACAAAAGTTTGACTTGGAATTGCTGACAAGCTCCCGCCAAACCGCCAAAACCACGGTTGAATAGTTTTGACCGCCGAGGTAAAAAATTTGGCATGGTTCAAGTCTTGCGGGGCGTTCGCCTGCGAATGGCCGGATTGAAAACGCGCCGGAGAAATACCGTTCAGGTATTCCCGCCAGCGCACCCGCCATGCCCAAGCGAATTTTACGATAGTCAAATTCAAATTTTACTCCGTCTCAGAGCAAACAGGCGATGACAAACACCAGAATCATGATAATGGCCATGACAACAACTATCGTTTTCCTGCCGGCGACCTTGTTGCCTGTCCATTCCGGGCCACGATCGGAATTACCCCTGGACCGCATATATTCTCTGTCGTAAAGCCCCATCCTGTCACCTATTTAATCCGGATATTTTTTCAGGGACACTGCGCAAAAAATCCGGTCAAGGCCGGTTCATTTCATAATCAGCAGTGCCACATAAGGAACAATATTAAAAACCAGAAAGACGATCTTGTATAACCCGAGAAACGAGTAAATCACCGCGTTGAACGTTTCTCTGGGCATGGGAAACAATTTAGCGTGGAGACGATATATCCATTCTCCGGCGAATGTTAATATCAGGGACATAAGGATAAGAAGTCCCGCGTTCATAACCGCGCACCACATAAAGAATACGCATAGCATATGAATATCCATTGTTTACCTCCGGATTGTTTTTTACTTTCAACTCTCGGTTAGGGCCTGTAAAGAAATTATAAATGATTGTTCAGTTAATTTCCTTACAGGCCCTTAGATGAAAAATATCCAAGTTGTCACAATAAAGATTGGCATCAGAATAACAAGCGAATATGCCATATATCCGAAAAAACCGGGCATTTTGACGCCGTTTTCCTCGGCGATGGCGCGCACCATAAAATTAGGCGCATTGCCGATATAGGTGTTCGCGCCCATAAATACGGCGCCGGCTGAAATTGCCTGCAGAATGGTCGGATGCTCGGCAATCAGTTCAAGGATGGCGGCCCGCTCGGGAAGGCCATTGACGAAATTGCCGAGCGCGGTTGTAAGAAAAACCAGGTAAGTCGGCGCGTTGTCAAGAAAACTGGACAACAAACCTGTTATCCAGAAAAAATGCCACGGCTCCCTGGCGGCGTTGGTGATAAAGGAGAGTTGTCCGTCCGGACCGGCGCGGAGCATCGCCAGCGCCGGCAAAATTGTAATGAATATTGCCGCAAAAACGATTGCCACTTCTTTCATGGGTCCCCAATGGAAATGATTTTCAGCCCGGATATGGCGGGAGGTGGTTAGAAGCGAAAGCATGGAAAACGCCAACAGCAACACGTCACGCGCAATATCTTGCAGTTTGATCGGAGTGCTAAAGACGATAATCTCGCCAAGATCAACAGTGCCGCTGAAAAGCACGGCCGCAATGATTCCCGCGAGGTAAATAAAATTATGCCCGCCGTGAAGACTAACGGCGGCTTGTACGTTTTGACCGCCCGGCGGCGGCAGGTGATGCTTCTCGCGCAGATAATAAAATACATCTAACAGAAAAAACAATACCAACAAAGAAATGCCGACAAACAAAGTGGAAGGCAACAGATTAAACGTCCAGAAGAACGGCACGCCGCGCAAGAAGCCCAGGAACAAGGGAGGGTCTCCCAACGGTGTAAGCGAGCCTCCGACATTGCTGACAAGGAAAATGAAAAACACAATAATATGAGCCTTGCTCTTGCGGCTTGCATTGGAACGAATCACCGGACGAATCAACAGCATCGAAGCGCCCGTTGTGCCAATCCAAGAGGCAATCAGAGTGCCGATCATCAGCAGTAACAAATTAGTCAGCGGCGTTCCTTTGAAAGCGCCCTTGATGTAAATTCCTCCTGCAACCGTAAAGAGCGACAGAAGCAGAATTATGAAGGGAATATAATCCAACAATACCAGGTGGCATATTTCAATCATTGCCGGTTTGCCGAAGAACCATAAGAGGGGCACGGCCAGCATCATTCCCCAGAACATAACCACATAATGATACTTGCGCGGCCAAAATTTGGACGCAAAAAGCGGGAGAAAGGCCAGGGACAATAAAAGACCAGCAAAAGGCAAGGCGCTCCAGTAAGGCAATAGAGTCCCAAGCTCTACGGACCCCTCCGCCGACAATTTATCCAAGTCAAAACCAGACGTCATAAAATGGCCTTTAATCCAGCGCGCAAATTTACGAAAATAAATTGCATTCAATACTTTGCCTTTTAGAAATTACGCTGGCAACTTTTTTCGTCGTTATAAAATAATTATTTTTTCTGTTTGCTTCCACGCAATGACCTGATAATATTTTTTTTGTTAAAGGGTGTGGCCTGTTTACAGGTCACAGGATAATATGAGATGGTCGGGCCGCCATCTGCATAATGGACGATATGCAGATGAATATCATGCCCCAAGCGCCTTTTCGCAGGATTCTTACGCTGATTACCTCATCCGTCTTTTCAGGGGTGGCTGGTTTTCTATTTGCCCTATTGAGTGGAGATTACCCCGCAGATCAGGCAAGGACTATAAACGAAAGGAAAATCCCATGGACACGGGCATGATTGTTTTTCTGGCGGTAGTTATCTTTATACTTGCCAATAGCATAAGAATTCTCCGGGAATATGAACGGGGCGTTGTGTTTCGCCTGGGCCGTTTTGTAGGGGTGCGCGGTCCGGGCATTATTATCCTTATCCCGCTTTTTGAAAAAATGGTCCGGGTTACCCTGAGGACCGTGGCGATGGAGGTTCCCCCGCAGGAAGTCGTCACACGCGATAACGTGTCCGTTAAGGTGAATGCCGTCCTGTATTTCCAGGTCTTTGAGCCCGGCAAGGCGATTATTGCCGTTGAAGATTATCTCCACGCCACCTCCCAGATGGGACAGACAACTCTGCGGGCAGTCTTGGGCGAACATGAGCTTGACGACCTTCTTTCCAGCCGGGAAAAGATCAATCAGAAACTGCAACAAATTATTGACGAGCGCACCGGCCCCTGGGGAGTTAAAATAAGCGCCGTTGAAGTCAGGGACGTTGATTTGCCTGAAAATATGAAGCGCGCCATTGCCAAGCAGGCCGAGGCCGAACGCGAACGCCGGGCAAAGGTAATTCATGCCGACGGTGAATTTCAAGCGTCAAGCAAACTGAAAGATGCGGCCGATGTGATGGCCCTCCAGCCGGTTGCCGTTCAACTGCGTTATCTTCAAACCCTTACCGAAATTGCCACAGAAAAGAACTCGACGGTGGTCTTTCCCCTGCCAATAGACATTCTTAACGATTGGACGAAGTCTAAGAGCTTATCCGTAAATTAAAGGAATCATAATTCCTGATGTTTGTAATGAACGCATTGGACTGGAGCATTGTAGCCTTTTATCTTCTTGGCATGATCGGGTTGTCGGTGTGGCTGGGACGAACCCAGCGGACCGGGAGCGATTATTTTTTGGGCGGCAACCGGATCGGACACTGGGCAATTGCCACCTCCATTCTGGCCACCCAGTGTTCCACGAACAGCCTGCTCGGAGCGCCGGCTTTCGTCATAGCAGTCGGCGGACTTTTATGGCTGCAATACGAGCTGGCGGTGCCGCTGGCCATGATCGGGGTGATGATGTTCCTGTTGCCGTTTTTCCGGAGCCAGCATGTCGTTTCGGTGTATGAATACCTGGGGCGGCGGTTCGGGCCGGGGAGCCGGATGCTGCTTTCGCTCCTGTTTCAGTTTCTGCGCGCTTTTTCCACCGGGGTAACCGTCTATGGAATTTCGCTGGTTATACAGCAGTTGGTAGGGCTTCCGTTCTGGGCCTCAGTGTTGTTGATCGGCGTGGTGGCGATGATTTACGAATTTCTGGGCGGCATCCGCGCCGACATATATTCGGACGTAATCCAGATGATTATTCTCTATGCCGGAATTGCCGTATGCTTGGTTTATGCCGTGCATCTGACCGGCGGCTGGAATGAAATAGTTGCCGCATTTCCAAAGGAAAAGATGCGCACGCTCGACTTCCGGAGCATGGGATTGACCGGCGGCGCGAACCCATTTGCGTTCTGGCCGATGTTGTTCGGCGGCTTTTTTCTCTATTTGAGTTACTATGGATGCGATCAAACACAAGTCCAACGGGGACTTTCCACGCGCGACGTGGACGGCACCAACATGTCGCTGTTTTTGAACGGCATGTTGAGATTCCCGCTGACGCTGACTTATTGCCTGATCGGAGTGGCAATCGGCGCTTACATCATCAAGCACCCGGCTTTTTTGGAACGCCTGGTTGATCCCGCAACGAACACTGTAAATTACAATCTGGCCGTGCCTTCCTTCTGTCTGCACGTCATGCCCCATGGAGTGATCGGATTGATCATGGTGGCCATGTTTGCCGCGGCCATGTCGTCGCTGGATTCCACGCTCAACTCGCTTTCCGCCTTGACAATCCGCGACATTGTTGAAAGATTCCGGTCAGCGGGTCCCTTTAATGAACGCCAGTTGATCCGGTGGGGACGTTTGATAACCATCGGATGGGGAATCCTGTGCATGACGTTTTCTTTTTTTGTCGGGGAAATTTCCCCCTCAATAATTGAGACCATCAATAAGATCGGCTCGCTGGTCAATGGCCCGATTCTGGCAACGTTTCTGCTGGCAACGTTGACCCGGCGCGCCAACGATCCGGGCGTGATGGCGGGGATAATCGCCGGATTTATCGCCAACCTCATGACTTGGCTTTTATTGCCGGGTGTCTCCTGGCTCTGGTGGAACGTCAGCGGTTGCCTGATAACGTTCAGTGTGGGATACTGCGCCAGCTTTCTGTTCCGCTCGCGGCCGGTTCAGGAACTGGAGGGGCTTGTCTATCATGGCGATGCGGCGAAACAATTCAACTACCGCCGGAACTGGCGCGCCTACCTGTTGATCCTTGCGGCATATTTCGTTGTTCTCGTTCTCGTGCTCTGGGGAATCGAACGGATATTCAACGTTCCCTCGCCATGATGCTGCGACCGGACGATATGGTTTGTCAACCGGCAGCTATAAGAGAATAACAATCCAATGGTGAAAGATGAACGGAAACGGAAATAAAAAAAATTCAAACGGAAGCCGCAAAAAATTTCTTTTTGTGTCTCTTGAGAGCCTGAGCGGCGACCTGGCCTGGCAGATAAAAAAAGAGGGGCACGAAGTGAACGTGTTCATAGAGAAAGATTCGGACAAGGATGTCTACAGCGGAATTCTCGACAAAGTTGATGACTGGAAAAAGCATGTGGACTGGGCGGACGTTATTGTTTTTGATGATATAGGATTTGGCGATATCGCCGACTCGCTGCGCGCTTCAGGGAAGATTGTCATCGGCGGAGGCAAATATACCGACAAGCTTGAGGAAGACCGGGAGTTTGGCCAGAATGAGATGCAAAAAGCCGGCATGTCCGTGCTTCCGCATTGGAACTTCGCGGATTTTGATTCGGCCATAAATTTCATAAAATCAAATCCGGGAAGATATGTTTTCAAGCCTTCGGGCAACACGCCTTCCGACCAGAAAGGCATATTGTTCCTCGGCCAGGAAGAGGACGGGAAAGACCTTATAGAAATACTTGATCAAAACAAGAAAGCCTGGGCAAGGAAAATAAAGAAATTACAACTGCAGAAGATGGCGGAAGGAGTGGAAGTGGCGGTGGGCGCGTTCTTCAACGGAGAGGATTTTATCTATCCTGTTAATGTAAATTTTGAGCATAAAAAGCTGTTTCCCGGGGACCTTGGCCCATACACCGGCGAGATGGGCACTTTGATGTACTGGTCTCCCGAGAACGAGATATTCAGGAACACGCTGATGAAAATCAAACCTGAACTGGCTAAGTCGGGATATATCGGCTATATAGACATAAACTGCATTGCAAACGCAAAGGGCATCTACCCGCTTGAGTTCACGTCGCGTTTTGGATATCCCACTATAAGCATACAGATAGAAGGCGTTGCGGGCGAATGGGGAGATTTTCTTTGCCGGCTTGCCAAAAAAGAAAAGCCGGAGCTCAAAATTAAGAAAGGCTTCCAGATAGGGGTCGTTATTGTCGTCCCGCCATTCCCATATGAGGATAAACGGGAAGCCGCGATCTACCAGGATCTCTCCATACTTTTCCGGAAACAGAATCTTGACGGAGTTCATCTGGGCGATGTTAAAATGGTAAACGATACCTGGGTGGTCGCCGGAGATTCAGGATATGTCCTCGTTATCACCGGATCGGGAATAACCGTGGAAGAAGCCAGAAAACAGGTGTATTCAAGAGTTAATAACATAATCCTCCAGAACATGTATTACCGGACAGATATCGGCACACGGTGGCTCGGAGATTCGGACCGCCTGCAGATGTGGGGATATTTATACTGATCAGTTCAAGTCGGCGCCGGCATGTCAGGCAATGGAGCCGCAACGGACCGTCCGGCTAACCCGGGCTGGGTCTGTATCAGTTGCAAAAAATAGATCCGGAAACCACCCCGGCTTTCCGCCTTCGCCAAGACTACGGGGGAGGGGCCGGCTTGGGGGGCGCCTCAGGCTTCTTGCCGCTGGTCTGGGAGCGCAACAGGAGAACCAGGCTATTGCCGAACAATTTTGGCGGGAATTCGGCAACACCGACCGGTTCGCAATCTTTGATCAGACGCTTGAAAAGTTCAAAACCGAGTTCGCGGTGCTCATTTTCCCTTCCCCGAAACCTCAGCGTCGCTTTTATCCGGCATCCCTTTTCAAGGAATTCGCGGATCTGCCGGAGTTTTGTCTGATAGTCATGTTCTTCGATGTTGGCGTGGAACCTGTCAAATTCCTTCGTTTTCCCGCCGGCTTGCTGGCGCCTTTCCATCTTTTCCTTTCGGCTTTCCTCGTATTTGAATTTACCGAAATTCATTATCCGGCAGACCGGCGGATTGGCCGTGGGCGATATTTCCACAAGATCCAAGCCGCTGGCGAAAGCGAGTTTGAGCGCCTCGGAAGTTGATATAACTCCGATCATTTCGCCGTTGGCGGATATGCAACGGACTTGCGGGACACGGATGCGGTTATTTACCCTTACTGATGTGCGAATAATTTGCCTCCTTTGTTTTGTGGTTATTTTTTTGTCATTCCCACGAAAGCGGGAATCCAGTTTCGCCAGCCAGTGGCGAATGGATTCCCGATCAAGTCGGGAATGACAGACTTCTGATTACTGAATAATTATTTTTACTTCCTTTTTCAACTTCTCAATCAACTCCGCCAGCGGCAAAACGCCCTTATCGCCCTCGGACCGGCTGCGGACCGATACGGTGCGGGCGGTTTGTTCCTTTGCGCCCACAATCAGCATATAAGGAATTTTCTCCATCTGGGCGTTGCGGATTTTCGCGCCAATCTTACCGGAACTGGCGTCAACCGTTACGCGGAAATCTTCCCGGCGCAACGTTTCGGCCGTTTGGTTGGCGTATTCAAGCTCCTTGTCGGTGATCGGCAGAATGCGGACCTGCTCGGGCGCCAGCCACAAGGGGAACGCGCCCCCATAATGCTCGATCAGGACGCCGAAAAATCTTTCCAGACTGCCGAACATGGCCCGGTGAATCATATAGGGACGATGCGGCTGGCCATCTTCACCGATATAGCTGATATTAAATCGTTCGGGCAAATTAAAATCAAACTGGATTGTGCTCATTTGCCACTGGCGGCCGCTGGCATCATGTACTTTTATATCAACTTTCGGGCCATAAAACGCACCCCCGCCTTCTTCCACGGAAAAATTAATATTCTCGGCTTGAAGGGCATTGTGCAGGGAATTGGTGGCCGCCGTCCAGTTGGCCGCAATGCCGACAGCCTTGGCCGGCCTGGTTGAAAGATAGACGGAAATATCATTAAGGCTGAAAGCACGCAAAAATTTCATTGCCAACCGCAGGGTCTTCTTTATTTCATCTTCCATCTGCGAAGCAGTGCAGAAAATATGGGCGTCATCCTGAGTGAACCCGCGCACTCGGAAGAGACCATGCAGGACCCCGGCCTTTTCGTAACGATAGACCGTGCCGAGTTCAGACCAGCGCAAGGGAAGCTCGCGATATGAGCGTAAATTGTTTTTATAAATCATGATGTGGAACGGGCAGTTCATCGGTTTGATGAAATATTCCTGCTCGTCAATTATCATGGGCGCATACATGTTCTCACGAAAGAAATCCAGATGGCCAGAAGTGGTCCAGAGATGCGACCGGCCAATATGCGGGGTATAGATGGGCTCATAACCTTCGCGTAGATGTTCTTTGCGCCAATAATCCTCGATCAGGGAGCGGATTAAAGCGCCTTTCGGATGCCAGAGAATCAGGCCTGGGCCGATCTCATCATTTGAACTGAACAAGTCCAGTTCCTGGCCAAGTTTGCGATGATCGCGTTTTTTGGCTTCCTCAAGCTTTTTGAGATGGTCATCGAGTTCTTTCTTTGAAGCCGCGACCGTCCCGTAAATCCGCTGGAGCATCGGGTTGGTCTCCAGTCCGCGATAGTAGGAGCCGGCCACGGAAAGGAGCTTGAAAGCCTTGATTTCTCCGGTGCGGGCCAGATGCGGGCCGCGGCAGAGATCAATGAAATCGCCGCATTTATAAAAGGTAATGGCTTCGCCTTCCGGAATATCGGCCAGGCGTTCGAGTTTGTATTTCTGACCGCCCAGCGCCTTTTGCGCGTCGGCGCGGCTCATCTCGATTTTTTCAAAGGGAATATCGGCCTTGATAATCCGGCCCATCTCCTCTTCAATGCGCTGAAAATCTTCGGGGGCAATCCGGGCGGGAAGGTCAAAATCGTAGTAAAAACCGTCGTCAGTGGCCGGACCTATGTCAAGCTGGACGTTTTCAAAAAGCCGGACAACAGCGGCGGCCATGACATGCGCCGCGCTGTGACGCATCGCTTCCAAATCCAAGTCAGCATCTCCCTTCAATCTAAATTAAATGATGGTGTTCTTAAAACAGGCCATAATATAAACATCCGGCCTGGATATGTCAATATGTTAAGCGCGGCAAATTGTCAAAAATATTGCGCGGTTTCAAAATGGAGCTTTCTAATTTGCTTATTTGCGTTGCAAGCGTTTTCATTCCATCCGGGTCAGCCTGATGCATTTTATTTTCAGATTCCCATTGCCGAGGAAACGGAATTCAAGATACATCGGAACATTCTGCGGTTGCGTGAATTCCGTCAGGGATCGCGCCCCGGCCACGACCGGAATCCAACGAACATCATCGCGCTCATAACGTTTGACGTTGAATTGCCCCAGCAAAACGCCCCGCGGAGAGTCGGACTTGAAAACAAGTTCAATCCGATAGCGTCCCTTTTCAATCGGCAGTTTCGGTCCATAAAAAATCAGCGCTTTTGCTTCGCGCTCCTTTTCCAGGACAACGGTATTGTCGCTCAGGCTGGTATAGCCGGCATGGAACATGCACGGCGCCGGCAGGTCAATGGTTTGACCGACCGCAGGCGGGATCCATTCATCGGCGGACAAAAGAATCTGATCGCAGTCCGCTGATCCGCTTTCAGGTTCAAGCTTCAAGCTGAGCGGGGCAAAATGATCAAGCTTATCAACGGGGATATCCACCCATTCCCAGTCATCGGATTGAATATCAATCAAATCGCGGCTGATTGTTTTCCCGCCCGCGGCGCTTTCGGCCAAAATTGCGCCATCTCCCCTTGTCCTCAGCATCCAGCGCATGCGCGGCGCCGGCGCAACGCGCAGGGCCGGGACCGCGAGCCATGCATTTGAACCGCTCAAAACCGCATAGGAGCCGTACGCTTTCCGGGAATCACGCGTAATTTGTGTTTTTTTGCCGGCGCAATTTTCCGCCCGCCAGTTTTTGGCACAGCCGAAAGGCCAGAGTCCCATTTTTAATTTATTCCTTTCTGTCGGCATCGGCATCATTTTGAACGCCCAGACGCGGCCATCCTGCTTTATAAATTGGAGGCGTTCATGATTGAGGAATTGTTGCAAAGTCCAGCCCACGGAAAAGGGGCTCACTTTTTCCGGGAAAAGGTCTTCATGTAAAATGAGATATTCAATCTTCCGGCGCAACAGTTCGTCAATCTGTTTATCGGTCAGCCAGCCCTGGTTGACGCTTTCATAACGGCGGAAGACATTTTCAATATAGTATTTTGATACACAGGGATTGTAACCATTGACCATTCTTATCCGGTAGAGCGAAACGTAATACTGATAGGCGGAGGAATAATGGGTGTCGCCCGGCCAGAGCGGCAAAATCAACGCGTGGGGCGGTTTGCCAGCCGATGCGGCGTCCATGGCCACGGCCTCATAGGCGCCCTGTTTTGAATCCAGAAGCGAGACCGTCGGGTGGACGCGCAAAACATACTCGCCCGTTATGGACGCGCAAAAAATCAGGGCTATCAAAAATTTGATCGGCCGGTTTTTTAAATGAACAAAGACGGCGCTCAGGCTTATTCCCGCGGCCACGGCCAGGAAAGAAGGCATAAGACAGAATATTTTTGCCGGCTGGCGGATCATGGCATAAGGCGGGATTATTTTTCTGCATATCCGCAGGAGAATGGCATGCGCCGGCCCATTGACGCCCAAGGCCAGCGCCATAATGCCGGCCATGCCGGCCAACAATAAAACCATGACCAACAGTCTGCGCCGGCCGTCGGGTTGGCGGCGGAAAACCGTAACCAGCAGACCCATCATGCCGGCTGTCAGAAAGGCAAGGACCGCAACGCCGATGTAGATATGCGCCGAGGCTGTTCCGGCCGGGACCCAGCCGAGGAAATCCTCCGCATGCGGCGAATAAAGCGCGATTTCACGCCATAAACGCGGTCCGACCGAGGCCGAAAGATACTGATTCGCCGCGGCTGTTCCGGCGAATATCTGCATCAATGCCGGGAAGGCCAGCGCTCCGCCCAGGAACAGCGGAATCGGCAGAAGAGCCGTAAAAATCTGTTGCCATGAATTTTGCCATTTTTTATCCGCATTCAGGCCGGCGCTGATTGCAACCAAGGCCCAGCAAGGCGCCGCCAACGTGCCGAAGAAAAAAATATGTTGATCGGTCCAACAGGCAAAGAGGATGGAAATCCCCGCCAGAATGCCTCCGGCGGATTTGCCGTCGCGCACTGCCAGATCAATCCCGAGAAAAATCGCCGGGATCCAGACGCAGGCAAACCCGGCCGGACTGCCTCCGCAAAGGTTTAACCAGCGGAAAGGCAGTATGACGGCGATAATAGCGGCGCAACCCGCCACCCAATCCGGCCTGGCATACCGGCGGACGAGAAGCCACGTTAGAAAAAAAGTCAGCCAGAGTGAAATAAAGCCGGTCAGGTTCCAGCCGAATGCCCGGCCGCCGATGGAAGCCGCGGCGGCATAGACGAGCGAAAAAGGGAAATAATAAGCGTCCGGCCGGTAGCCGCACTTTTCTTCGCCCTCCTTCGCCAGTCCCGCCTTCGGATTGCCGCCAGGAAGCATGGCTTCGGAGGGTTTCGCAAAGGCTTCACCCGTGTTAAACTCATAAAGGTTGCAGAAAAGCGGTGTTTTGCCGGCAACCATATCGCCGGCCAGCCAGCAGTAATACATGAACTGGAGGTGGTCGCCGGGAATAAGCGGCTGGACTTCGGCCGGTTCAATATGCGCCGCGGCTGGAATTCCGGCGGCAAAATAACGGGGCAAGGGCCATGAGAACCAAGTCCAGATGAGCAACGTTATGATAAATGAAAAGAAACAAATCCGCTTTAGGGTCATCCGGCGATAATAATCTCTTTCCCGCAAAGCAACAAGCAGAATAGGTCTTTTTTTGTAACTCATGGCCCAAGTTAATTTATGAATAAGCTCTAATTATATTTTCTTGGAATGGACCGGGGGTTGTCGTTATTATTCAGGGAACTAAAAAACGAGGCGGCATTTGTTCTTTGCGTGACCAAGCCACGAGAATGAATTTAAAATTAAGGTCAATATTAGCCAACCCCCTGCTTGATCTTGTATTTCCACGGTCATGCGCCGGCTGTCACGGCCGGGCCGGGAATGAATTTCTATATCTATGCTGGAATTGCCTGGCAACCATCGGACTTCTGATGCCGCCTTATTGCCTGGTTTGCGGCGACCCGGTTGCCGGCGAGGTGACGACCGCTTACCTTTGTTCAACTTGTTCGCGAAAAAGACCTTTTTTTGACTGCGCGCGTTCCGCCGCGCTCTATAATGGGCTGATAAAGGAAATGATTCTTGATTTTAAATACCGGGGGGCCGTCTGGCTGGCCCCGGATTTGGGACAATTGATGTTCGCATGTTTGCGGACGCATTTCCACGCTCCCAACATTGACCGGATTGCTTATGTCCCCCTGCACAAGACCAAGGAAAGGCAAAGAACGTATAATCAGTCTTTTCTGCTGGCCAAGGAAATCGCCGGAAGGATCGGGCGCAGGGTTGACGATTGTTTGAGCCGTATTCAACCGACCGATTCACAAACGCATTTGACATCCGCCGAACGGGCGGATAATGTAAGGCGCAAATTTACCATAAACAGGCGTTGTGACCTGGAAGGTCAGCGCGTGTTGCTGGTGGATGACGTCATGACCACCGGCGCCACGGTGAATGAGTGCGCCCGAATGCTTAAAAAGGCCGGCGCGCAGGAAGTGCTTGTATTAACGGTGGCGCGCGGGTAGAATGAAAAACAGTAGTCAGGATTGAGAAGGCGAATCGTCGTTCGTGAAGCGAACTACGAAATACAGTTGCGGAGCAACTAATGTTGTTTGGACGCAGAAAATATACAACCATCAATGTCCGCAAGAAGGACCTGCCGGGCGGGTTGTGGGTTAAGTGCCAGCATTGCTCCGAGATCGTCTATAAGCAGGAAATTGATGCCGAACACGGGGTATGCCCAAACTGCAATTATCATTTTTCCATCCGCTGGAAAGAACGGCTTGATATCACCGTTGATGAGGGATCGTTTTCAGAATGGGACGCCGACCTGGTCAGCGCCGACCCGCTTTCATTTACCGGACAAGCCTCCTACCTTGCAAAACTTGAAGAAAGCCGGAAAAAGTCCGGCATGAAAGAAGCCATTATCTGCGGCCAGGCTAAAATAAATTCTTTTGATGCTGCGCTTGGCATAATGGATTTCAGTTTTCTGGCTGGCAGCATGGGATCGGTGGTGGGCGAGAAAGTGACGCGTTTATTTGAACGCGGGACCGCGGGAAAAATGCCGGTGATCATTTTTGTGGCAACCGGCGGCGCGCGGATGCAGGAGGGCATGTTCAGCCTGATGCAAATGGCCAAGACCAGCGCGGCGGTCGCGCGGCACGCGGAAAAGAAACTGCCTTATATTGTCGTTTTAACCCATCCTTCAACCGCCGGCGTCATGGCCAGTTATGGGACTTTGGGCGACATTATAATTGCCGAACCTTACGCCCTGATCGGCTTCGCAGGCCCGCGGGTAATCAAAGAGACCACCCGGGAAGACGTGCCGAAGGGATTTCAGAGATCGGAGTTTATGCTGCACCATGGCTTGATTGATATGATTATTCATAGGAAAGATTTGAAAAATACGCTTGCTCTTTTACTGGGATATATGTCTGGAACCGATAAAAAAGGCTCATAGATAAAACCGTGAACCTTGATCCCCGCAATCTGAACAGTTCCAATCTAACCGAATATCTGCAGAAACTTTATCAACTCCATGCCTTTGGCATCAAGTTCGGGCTGGAAGCGGAACAAGCATTGCTTGAGCTCTTGGGCAACCCCCAGCACGGAATAAAAGTCATTCATGTGGCCGGAACAAACGGCAAGGGCTCGGTCTGTGCTTTTGCAGACTCCATCCTGCGCGCGGCCGGTTATAAAACCGGCCTTTACACCTCGCCGCATCTTGTGCGCGTTAACGAGCGCATCAGAGTCAACGGCGAATGCATCCCGGATAATGACCTGGCCGCTCTTGTTGATCGGGTGGATAAATGCGCCGGTGATTATGCCCAGCAGGCAAATGGACGCCAGATTACATTCTTTGAATTTCTGACCGCGCTGGCGTTTGAATATTTCCGGCGGCAGAAAGTTGATGTTCTTATCCTTGAAACCGGCATGGGCGGAAGGCTGGATGCGACCAATGTCGTGACGCCGCAGGTAGCGGTCATCACCAGCATCAGTCTGGAGCATACAAAATATCTCGGCGCCGGCATCGAAGAAATAGCGGCCGAAAAAGGCGGCATTATCAAGCCCGGCGTGCCGGTCGTTGTCGGCCGCTTGCCCGACGAAGCGCTGCAGACGATTGAAAAACTGTCCCAGGCGAAAAACGCGCGGGTCATAAGGGCCGAGCATACCGTAACCGTCAAAAGACAAAAACAAACCCTGGAAGGACAAAAAATCGGCATTGAATCCTCCGCCAATTCATACGGCAATGTTTTGCTTCCCCTGCTCGGTTCTCATCAACTGGGCAACGCGGCCATTACGATTGCGGCGCTTGAAGAATTCTGCCGGGCCAATGGAAGTGAACTTTCTCAACCAGCCGTAAAAAATGGATTTGCTTCCGTATCCTGGCCGGGACGGCTCCAGGTGATTTCACGCAAACCCATTACGCTCATTGACGGCGCCCATAATCCGGAGGCGGCCGAAGCTTTGAATGCGGCCTTGAAGGAACTGTTTGGCGGCCGACCTGTTTATCTGATGCTGGGAATGTGTTCGGACAAGGATGCCGCCGGTTTTGTCCGTAATTTAACCGTGCCGATAAGCCATTGCTGGGTGGTCGGCCTGGCAAATGAACGCGGTCTGCCGCCGGCAGAACTGGCGCGGCACGTTAAAAATAAAGCGTGGCCCTGCACCTCCGCAACCGTTCCGCAGGCGCTGGAGGAAGCGACGAAACAGGCTTTGGAACAAAACGGCATTGTCTGCGCCGCCGGATCATTTTATCTTGCCGGCGAGATGTTTTCAGCGCAAGAAAAAGAAGGCAAATTTTTCACATAGCAATGGGCTCATTGCCCGTCCGCATCTTTTCCTTGTTTGATTTTGCGAAAAACGCTAGTATGTCTGCCTTTGCCGGAGTGGCGAAATGGCAGACGCGCTGGACTCAAAATCCAGTGGTGGCAACACCGTGTGGGTTCAACTCCCTCCTCCGGCACCAGTTTGGCAAGGCAAAGACGCCGAAATATGAGATTGAGATGGGTTCTCCGCCGGAGGCGGATCCTGTGGCGGAAACGCTCTCCTCCGGCGCCAGTCTAATTGATGATTGTTTTTTTGATTTTTTCATTGTTTTAAAGACTATCATTTAATATTATCCTCAAAAACCGGTCATCTATTGCCAATATCGGAAATAGATATTGGATAAATTCCTCAATTTTGGAAGATTGGAAGGTAATAATGTTAAAAATTGGGGCAGGAAAGTTTTCTTCTGCGGCGTTATTCTTTTTGGGCATCACAGTTCTTGCCATGTCGGCGGAAACAACCAATGTTGTGCCTTTCTCTGAAGATTTTGAAAGCTATACCAACGGCACGCCGCTCATTGACGGGATAAACGGCTGGTATGCGTCTTCCAACAGCGTTATTGTCCAGCAAAATGTTGTCTATAGCGGCACCAAGTCCGCCATGATTCCGCCCGATACTTCTCTTTCCAACCGGTTTGTCAATACACCCAACAGTAATATCCTGGTGACGATGTATCTTCAACCTTCTTTGAAAGATCTCCGCCGCGTGGCTGATTCTTTTCTGGCAACCAATTCAACGGCTATTTTCTATATCAGCACCAACGGTCATTGCGTTGTCTATAACGGAACAAACGGCTGGACCGAAATTGCCACAAACGCGGCCGGTTCGGCCGCGGCACAGATTGAAAGCAATGTCTGGTCCAGATTTGATTTACGCATTGATCACGGCAACCGCGTCTGGGCGCTTGCCGCCAATAATGAGGTTTTAAGCACCAACCTTGCATTTGCCACCAACAATAGTTCTTTTTCAGGATTTGATATCTATAATCTCGGGGCGGAGCAGACAAATTATGCTTCATCAACGAATTATCTTGATAATGTGTCGGCAAGTTATTTTCCGTCCCTGGCTATTGACAGCACCAATATTTCCAAAACAATCCTGTCCGGCCAGAACGTGCCCAGCAATTCATTTCATGTCTGGAATGCATCCGGCAATGCGGAGATGCGTTTTTCAAACACCATCAGTTTCATAGACGGCGGAATATACACCAACTGGCTTGCCGTCACGCCCACAAACAGCGCCAGCCAGGGGGAACTCGAAACTGTCTGGCTTGTCTTCAATACCACCAATTTACCCATGAGCAGCCAGCCCTATCATGCGACCGTGCGGATTGATGCGCGCGACGCTCAATTTGGCATGACAGCGCTCAATTCACCGCAGACGATTGATGTATTTGTGTATGTAAATAATTCTCCCGGTTTATGGGTGTCCCCGACAAATTTGACCAATTCAGTTTCGGCGGGTTATCGCGCTTCCGGTCAAAATATTTCTGTGGCCAATACCAGCGCGCCGCCCCGGGTTTCCATGGCCTATACCGTCAGCTCGGGTACAAATTGGATTACGGTCAGCCCAGCCAGCGGTTCTGTTGTTGATGAAACAAATACGATCGCTTTCACTTATTTGACTGAAAGCCTGGCGCCGGGGTGGCATACCGGCGTTGTTACCGTCACGGCTTCCGGCATTGCGACCCAGGGCGTGGCGGTGGTCATGCGCGTCAATAACACCCCCATTCTATCATGGAATGCGGGTCAGTGCGCCTGGACCAATATAATTACCGAAGGGGAGACGCTCGCCAGCACGAGTTTTGATGTTTGGAACAACAGTCAAACGCCCGCCGGAACAATGCGGTTTACCATGTCATCCGACTCTGACTGGATTGAACTGAGCCCGGATACCGGAACAAGTGCAGGCGATCACCAGGCTATTTCGGTCGCCTACAATGTTTCCGATTTGCCCCCAGGCGGATATACCGGCACGGTTACGCTTGCGGGAGTTGATGATTCCACAGGCGCCACGGCCTCAAATTCGCCTTTAACAATCGTTGCCAATTTAACCGTCAGAGGACGGGCCGCCCTGACCACCGATACTGACAGCCTCTCAAATTCTGTATTGGAAAATTGCGAAGCAACCAATGAGGCGGCATTTAACGTCTGGAACGAAGCCGGGATGCCCCGCGGCGGGTTATCTTATACTGTTGCTCCCTCCGTCAGCTGGCTTGCCGTCAGCCCTTCAAGCGGAATAATTACCAATGAAACAAATACAATCGCGGTCGTGTGGGCGGCCGGCAACTATGCGCCGGGCACATACACCGGCTCTATTATCGTTGACGGCACCGACCAGTTGAGCGGAGGCCGGGCGCGTAACGCTCCGAAGACGATTAATGTTCAGATGACGGTTCTTTCCCGTTCTCCGGTTAATTATGAAAAACCCAGCATTTACGGCACTCCCTATATCGGCCAGACTCTGACCGCGCGCGATGGCCTCTGGCAGAATATGGACAGACTGACTTTTACCTACCAATGGCAGCGCGCGAATAATACCTCCGGAGCCGGTATTACCAGTCTTTCGGGTGAAACAACAAGCAACCATGTGGTTGTCGCCGCTGACAGGGGAAAATATATGCAGATTGCCGTCACGGCGACCGACCCGAATCCAACGCCGCGTTCAACAACAGTTTATTCCGAGCTGGCAGCAACAGCGAAAATAAAAGCGGCGCCGGGTGATTTTGGCGGGGATGGCATCACTGATCTCTGGTTCTTTGATCCCTCCACCGGCATGTGGCGCGCCTCGTTCGGCGCCAATTCATTTGTCGAAGGCCAGTTTGGTTCGGCCGGCATGACTGCTGTTCCCGGCGACTATAATGGCGACGGCATCCTGGATCTGGGGCTTTATCAAAGCGCGCATGGCATGTGGTATATTTTTTATTTGCCGGCCGGCCCCGTCCTCAGCGGCAGTATGTTCGGCGGGTTGACTGAAGAAACTCAGGCAACCCCGGTTCCCGCCGATTATGACGGCGACGGTCAAACAGATGTTGCTCTCTATTGGCGCGGTTACTGGGCGATCCTTTATTCCAGCCTGGGCAGAATCGTGCTTATTCCGCCGATTGCCGGCGCGAATGCCACCCCGGCGCCCGCCGACTATGATGGTGACGGGATTGATGACCTCGCTGTTTATGATTCGGGATTATGGACCATCTATAATGCCCTGGGTGAACTGTGGTCCGTATCGTTCGGCGGCGCCGCCTGGCTTCCGGCGCCCGGCGACTATGATGGCGACAGCATTGCTGATCTTGGCATATTCAATCAGGCCGTCAATGTATGGAATATGATTTATTCGTCATCCGGCGCTACGCATACAGAGTCATTCGGCTCCAGTTCCGGGGCCAACCTGCCCCTCCAGGGATATTATGACCACGACCGTTATTGTGATCCGGCCACGATTCATTATTCGGCCGACGGCGACTTTATAATCTGGTGCGTAACGCGCACTGCCGACACAAACTTCACTTATCGCGGGCAGACATACCAGAAGAGCATTAACGACTGGCGGGTCAGCTGGTGATCGCGCGCTTTAAGCTTTGGATTGTCCAACGCGTTAAATCTTTGCTTGCGCCTCCGCCGCAATGTGATATTTTTTCCGCATTTGGTTCTGAAATTTTAATTGATGCCAGGAGTATATTATGAACAATCCATATCTGAAATTTGTATCTGAATATGCGCGTCTTATTAACGAAGGTTCCGGCCATCAGCTGGGAGGTTTCCAGTCCGTGGCGCGTTCGTCCATTCCCAAAGAAGCGCCGCGCGCGCTTGTCTTTTCTCCTCATCCCGATGATGAATGCATTGTCGGCGCGCTGCCTTTGCGGCTGTTGCGCGAATTGAAGATGAACGTGATCAATGTGGCGGTAACATTGGGCAGCCGCAAGGACCGCCAGATGGAAAGGCTCGGCGAGTTACGCAATGCCTGCGATTATCTTGGTTTTGGTCTTATCCAGACAAGCGAGTCCGGCCTTGAAAAAATCAATCCGAAAAGCCGGAAACAGGACCCGGCGCACTGGAGTAATGCGGTTCAAATTGTGGCCGGCATCATCGCGGACAATCAGCCGCATGTAATTTTTATACCGCATGAAAGCGACTGGAACAGCACGCATATTGGAACTCATTTCTTGGTCGCCGACGCTCTGCAAACATTGCCCGAATCATTTTGCGGCTGGGTCTGCCACACGGAATTCTGGGCGCCGATGAATGACCCCAATCTGATGATTGAAACCAGCGTCGCCGATCTTGCGGATCTGGTCGCCGCCACCTCATTTCATGTGGGCGAGGTCAGCCGCAACCCATACCATCTGCGGCTTCCGGCCTGGATGCAGGATAATGTGCGCCGCGGCGGCGAGCTGGTCGGCGGACAGGGAGCCGAACCGCCTCGTTTTGCTTTTGCCACTCTTTACCGTCTGCAAAAGTGGGTCCATCGCAAGCTTGAGCCGGGTCAAAAGGCGGGGAAATTTGTATCCTGCAATGATTCTCTCAAACTGATCTTCGGCTGAAGGCTGAACCGCAAGTTTGTTTATCTTGCTTGATCGTATTATTGATTATCGCCTTTTCTTGTCTGCAAGCCGGTGATTTCGTCAAGATCTAAAAATCCATTGCCGTTTGAGTCGGGACTCAGGGGATTGGTTTTATAGACGTGAATTTCGTCATAGTCGCTGATTCCATCGCCATCGGCGTCGGCACAGACCTTGACAATAACTTTAATTTCTCCGTCCATTCCGATCGGCAGGGAATAATTTTTACGGAAACGGATTTCACCGGACCTTTCGGCAACGATGTTGGTCTGCTTCCCTATGTAATAAGCCATGTTGGTCTGACTGCTGATCTGCATGATAAGAGAATTGGCCGGGGCATTTACGCCGAAATGTTTTTTATAAATATCAGGGGTCCCTTCCGGGCCATAAGAGGCAAAATGGTCGCTCCATTGGCCTTCCGCCTTGCATTGAATAACCTGGCCGCGCTGGACCCTGATATGGCTGTTTTGCCAGACGCGGTCGGCGCGGACCGTTACCGTATATTCCACCGGCTTGACTGCATTAACCCTTGGGCGAGCCCGGACACAGCCGGTCAGCACGGCCAAAATAAAAAACATTATTAATGGGCGCCTCATCCGTTTTTGCTCTCGAAATCGCGCATGAAGGCAATAAGCGCATCAACCCCTTCCGGCGGAAAAGCATTATAAATTGAAGCCCTTATGCCGCCGACCGAACGGTGTCCCTTGAGCCCCTTGAATCCCGCCTTGGAAGCTTCCTTGAGAAACTGTTCCTCAAGGGCCTCGCCGGGAAGCCGGAACGTGATGTTCATGTCAGACCGGCATTCGCGCGCAGCGGTTCCCTTGTAAAAACCGCTGCTGTCAATGGCCGCATAAATTTTCGCCGCTTTTTCACTGTTCCGGCGATAGATATTTTCAAGGCCCATCTTCAGCATCCAGCGCGAAACAAGCATCATGATGTAAATGCTGAAACAGGGCGGCGTGTTATAAAGCGAGTTTTCTTCAATAAATGTTTTATATTTAAGAATGGTCGGCACATTTGCCGCGGCGCGTTCGGCCAAATCTTTGCGGATCACCACCAACGCTATGCCCGAGGGTCCGATATTTTTTTGGGCGCCGGCATAGACGAGGCCGAATTGATTAATGTCAATCGGGCGGGAAAGAATGTCCGAGGACATATCGGCCACGAGCGGGCTTTCTGTCTTGGGAAATGATTTCCATTGCGCTCCTGATATGGTTTCATTGGAAGTGATATGAACATAGGCCGCCCCCCTGGTTAATTTAAGACCATTGCCGGCGGGCACCCTGGTCGGGATTTCCCTGGAGGTATCCGCGGCAATATTAACCTTGCCGACCATTTGGGCTTCCTTAACAGCTTTTGCGGCCCAGGCCCCTGAGTTGGCATAATCCGCCGTCTGGCCGGCGCCAAGCAAGTTGAGCGGAATCATCGCAAATTGCAGACTCGCCCCCCCGGCAATAAAGCATACGGCGTAATCATCCGAACAATTAAAAAGCTTCTTATAATTAGCGATGGCCTCGGCATGCACCGCGTCATATTCTTTGCCGCGGTGACTGCTTTCCAGCAGCGACATGCCGGATTTCTGGTATTCAATAAACTGATCGCGGGCTTCCTCCAGAACTTCCAACGGCAAAACGGCAGGGCCCGCATTAAAATTATACACACGCGCCATAAGTTATCTCCTTTCGCTTGTTTGATTGAATCCGATTTCGTTGCTTAATATACCTGAATTTCGCGCGAATAAAAGCAGATTTGCATAAATAAAAAATCGTGATAAAAAAATATATTTGATTTGACGGCCATAAAACAAATTGATATTCTTTCCCGCAAAACTAGACATTATTATTGGTTTGCAACAAATGACGGAAAAAAAATACGGAAAAAGCAAATACAAGAGGGTTATTTTAAAATTGAGCGGCGAGACCATGCAAAACGTCCGCGCCGGGCAGAGTATTGACCCGAATGTCGTTCGCCGCGTGGCTTCAAGCGTGAAAGCCGGCAAGGTTATGGGCGCCCAGATTGCAATCGTCATAGGCGGCGGCAACATCTTCCGGGGCGGCAACGGCCAGGCGCACGGGATTGACCGAAACACCGGCGATTATATGGGCATGCTGGCAACGGTGATTAACGCCCTTGCCCTGCAGGATGCGCTTGAAAAAATAGGAGTTAATACCCGGGTTCAAACGGCAATTGAAATGAAACAGGTAGCGGAACCTTTTATCCGGCGCCGCGCGATTCGCCACCTGGAAAAGGGACGGATAGTCATTTTTGCGGGCGGGACGGGCAATCCGTTTTTCACAACCGACAGCGCCGCGGCCCTTCGCGCAAATGAGATCAACGCGGATATTCTCCTTAAGGCGACCAAAGTTGACGGGGTCTACAATCGCGACCCCATGAAAGACTCGTCGGCCAAAAAGTACGCGAAAATATCGTTCCATAAGGCCCTCGTGGACACTCTTCGGATAATGGATTCGGCCGCATTTTCACTATGTATGGAAAACAACATTCCGATCGTTGTCTTTGATTTTTTCAAGGATGGAAATATCCAGCGTGTTTTGGCCGGGGAACGGATCGGCACATTAATTTCAAACTAACCATTGTGAAAGGGTTTAAAGATGGCATCGCTTGAAGACATTCTTCTTGGAACCGAAGAACAAATGGAAAAAGTTTTGGAATTTATCCATCAACAGTTCGCCGGATTGCGCACCGGCAAGGCTTCGGCAAGCATGGTTGAACATCTGCAGGTTTCCTATTACGGTTCGTCCGTGCGTCTCCGGGAAATCGCCAATATTTCGACCCCCGATGTGAGGCTGATTGTCATCAATGCCTACGACCCCACCGCCCTGTCCGCCATTGAAAAAGCAATAATAGCCGCTAATCTGGGAATCACCCCCATGAATGACGGCCGTGTGATAAGAGTTCCCATACCGGAATTAAGCGAGGAACGCCGGCGCGAACTCGGCAAGGTCGCCCGGCAAATGACGGAAAAAGGCCGCGTCTCCATCAGAGGCATCCGGCAGGATGCGAACGAAAAAATCAAGGCGCTTTCCAAGGAAAGCAAAATCACCGAAGATGAAAAAGAAAAAGGCTTGAAGGATATTCAGGTTCTGACTGATGATTATATCAAGAAATTGGATGAAACGCTCGAACGCAAAGAAAAAGAAATAATGACCATTTAAACTCCATTCGAAAAGGTCTTCGAATGGGAAATCAGAAATTGTAATATCGAATTTCGAAACAAATTCTCCGCCTCGGGCGGATCCGCCTGTGGCGGGAAAATTCAGATAAAAAATGCCTTAACCTTATCCGTTTCTTGATCTTTTGTTTGGAATTTTGGATTTTAGTTATTTGATATTGTTTCGGATTTCGTGCTTCGATATTCGAATTTGCAAGTTTGTAAGTTTTTCGGACAAGCCTTGGGGAGATTAACAATTAATGGATGACAAGCCTCCAGCCCAAAAGAAGGATGAGTTGGAAATTGAGTCCCTGAAAAAAACGACCCGGATTTTCCTTGATGATGCCTTGAGCGCCAAGCCGATTCCTAAAAAGGCAACGACATCCGTAACCGGCCAGGTTGATGAAAGAAAGGCCACGGGACCGATAATGGGCATTCCGACTCATACGGCCCCGATTCCCCAGACTATCCGCCTGAAACGGCCTTCAACTTCACCGATTGTCATCAGTCCCCCTGATATTACAACAGCGCCAACGGTGGTTAAGGTTGTCCACCCCAAGCCCCCAACCTCGCCGGTTGCTGAAACCCCCACCGTAATAAAAAAAACGATCCCTCCGGGATCATTACAGGAAACGTCGCGAATAATCCTGGAACTCGGGCCGCAAGCAGCTGATCTCCGGCAAAAAACAGGTCCTGTGCCCAGCGTCTCTTCCACCGAACCGACTCCCGGCCCAAAAACGATCCGTCTAAAAAGGCCATCAACCATCATGCCCGTCAGTCCGGTGGAAGAAAAACAAAAACAAGCTCCTTCTGTTCCGCCTGCGGCGGAGCCCAGCCGAACCTCGGCCGGGGCAACCAAAGACATACAAACAGCCAAAAAATCAGAAACGGCAAAAATTGAACTGCCAAAGGACACGGAATATCAAACGTCCGCGACTCAACGCAAAACAATCAAAATCAAGAGAACCGACCGGAACGCTATCTCGCGAACCGCAACTGCCGCCCGCCAAACCCTGGCCGGGCTTCCTGGCCGGACTCCGGAACTCGGGACGGTGGAAGCCAAGCCACAGGCGGAGGCGGCTATTCAATCACGCGGTGAAGCAAAAGAAGAACTGGCTTCAAAGGCGCCCATTCTGGAAGAGCCTCTGCCTGTTTTTTCCGTATTGGCCGGCCTGGCCGTGGTCTGTCTCGCGTTGCTGGTATATCTGCTCGCCGCTCAGGCTTTTGGGCCAAAACTGTTTCTGCCTGTTCCATCAGGTTTATTTTAAATAATCAAGGAGGAATATCTATGAGCAGTGAAGGAATTGTTCACCTGAATGAAAGCAACTGGGAAAGCGAAGTAACTGGTTCAAGCATTCCGGTTCTGGTTGATTTCTGGGCTGAATGGTGCGGGCCATGTAAAATGATCGCGCCGGTATTGGCGGAACTGGCGGACGAACTTTCCGGAAAAATAAAAATAGGCAAGGTTAATGTTGACGAAAACCAGATGCTGGCCGAAAAGTTCCATATCCGCTCAGTCCCGACATTGCTTGTCATGAAAAAAGGCGCGGTGCAGGAACAGGTGGTCGGCGCCATGCGCAAAGACGACCTTAAAGCCAAATTAGATGCCTATCTCACCTGAAGAACCAATCAGATTCACGATAACTGGAAAGTCTGGCGTTTGCTGTAAATCCTGCGGTAATAATCCTGGTAAGCTCCGTTGCGCACCCGCTCCCACCAGGAACGGTTGGCCAGATACCATTCAACCGTCAGCCGTAAAGCTGTTTCAAAATCAAATTCCGGCTTCCAGCCAAGCTCCGTCTCTATTTTGGTTGTGTCCATCGCATAACGCCGGTCATGCCCCGGACGGTCATTGACGTATTGAATAAGCGATTCCGGTTTATCCAGCAATTTCAACAGCATCCGGATTACTTCCAGATTGGGCACATCGTGACTGCCGCCAAGATTATAGGCCTCACCCGGTTTGCCATTCCGCAGAACCAGGTCAATGCCGCGGCAGTGGTCGCGGACATAAATCCAGTCGCGCACCTGCAGGCCGTCGCCATAGACCGGCAATTTTTTATCCTCCATGGCGTTCGCGATCATCAACGGAATCAATTTTTCCGGAAACTGGTAGGGCCCGAAATTATTGGAACAGCGGGTAATCACGGCATTAAGCCCATGCGATTTTACCGCGGCCCTGACCATGAAATCCGAGGCCGCTTTCGTGGCCGAGTAAGGATTATTCGGCTGGACCGGAGTCTTTTCGGAAAAAAGGCCATCGCTTCCAAGACTGCCGTAGACTTCATCGGTGGAAACATGCACGAAGCGCGGCGCTGAAAATTTGCGGCAGGCATCCAGCAGGCGCTGGGTGCCGGCAACATTGGTCAAAATGAAGGGGACGGCGTCAAGATGGATGCTTCGGTCCACATGGGTTTCGGCCGCAAAATGCACTACCGCGTCAAAGGCCTGCGACTTGAACACCGCCTGAATATCTTCCGGAGAAGTAATATCGCCCTTGAAAAACCGGTAGCGTTTTTCATTCTCAACGGACGCCAGGTTTTCCAGGTTGCCCGCGTAAGTAAGCGCGTCAAAATTAATGATTTGAACATCCGCGTGCTGCGAGAGCATATAATGGATAAAATTACTTCCGATAAATCCGGCCCCGCCGGTCACCAACAGTTTCATGGCATTTTTTCCCTTTCAGTCTTGCGAACAAACTTGCGGCAAACTATTCCCGCTTGCCGGAACAGCGCCGCCACTTGCCGGTTATAACGGTACTCGCTTTCATAAATCACTTTTTTAATCCCCGCGCTTATGATCATTTTGGCGCAAAGCAGGCAGGGGCTGTCCGTGCAATAAAGCGTGGATCCCCTTAAACCCACGCCGTAATGGGCGGCCTGAATGATGGCGTTTTCCTCCGCATGCGAACAGATGCATTCGCCAAGATTTTTACCCGAGCCGACGGCGCTGGCGCAGCGCGGACAACCCCCCTCATAACAGTTACGGATGCCGCTCGGCGTGCCGTTGTACCCCGTTGAAATAATGCGCTGTTCCTTGACAATCACCGCCGCCACCTGCCGGCGCCGGCAATTGCCGCGGGTCTTTACAACCCGCGCAATATCCATGAAATAAGTATCCCAGTCCGGCCGTTGAATATCTGAAGATTTCATGCGCTGACACTAACAATATTCCCATGTCAGGTCAACCCTTGATGCAGATCAGCGGGACTACCCTGGCAATTTTCTTCGCCAGGTTTGATTTAACCGTGGCCTCAACAACCTCGCTGACATCCTTATATGCGCCCGGCGCCTCTTCAGCCACGCCGCGGATGGACGGACTGCGGATAATAATATTCCGCATCGCAAGCCTGGTGACAACATCCCTTCCCTGCCATTGTTTCGCCGCCTGGCTCCGGCTCATTTTCCGGCCGGCGCCATGACAGGCCGAACTGAAGGATAGCAAAGAACTCTCATTTGTGCCGGCGAGAATATAGGAGGAAGTGCCCATTGTGCCGCCGATTAAAACCGGCTGACCGGTTGCCTGGAATTCCGGAGGCAGGGCCGGATTGCCCGGCCCAAGGGCGCGCGTCGCCCCTTTGCGATGAACATAAAGAATCTGTTTTTTACCGTTCACTTTCAAGTGACCACCTGGCCCGTTGCGGGCCGACGTGGCATGTTCTTCAATATGGCAGATATTATGAGAAACATCGTAAAGGAGCGGCATATCCATTTTGCCAAAGACGCGGGAAAATCCCTCCCTGGCAAGGTGGGCGAGAATCTGCCGGTTGGCCAGGGCGCAATTTACGGCCGCCCGCATTGCGCCGAGATAGGCCTGGCCTTCCTCCGATTTGACCGGGGCGCAGGCCAATTCGCGGTCAGGCAGATAAATGCCGTGTTTGCCGGCGGCTTTCAACATTGACTTTGAAAATTCGGTCGCGATCTGATGTCCCAAGCCGCGCGAGCCGCAGTGCATGCTGACCACTATTTCGCCTTTGCGCAGTCCGAAAATCTCCGCCGCTTTTTCATCATAAATTTCCGCTATCTCCTGGACCTCCAGATAATGATTTCCGGAGCCGAGCGTTCCCATTTCATCCCGCTGGCGTTTGCGGGCCTCTTTGGAAATTTGCCCGCATTCAGCGCCGGCCATGACACCGTTATTTTCAATCCGCCTGAGATCATCAGTTGTCCCGTAACCGCGCCGCACCGCCCATTGGGCGCCTTGGGAAAGCATATTGTCGGTTTCTGAATCCGTCAGCCGGATTTTGCCGGTGCTGCCGATGCCCGCCGGGATTATTCCGAACAACACATTGGCGAGTTCTTCCTTCCGCGCGTTGATTTCGACAGCCGGTATTCCGGTCAGCAATGTCCGCACGCCGCAGGAAATATCAAACCCGACTCCGCCGGCCGAGACCACGCCGCCTTGATCGGCGTCAAAGGCCGCCACGCCCCCGATGGGGAACCCATATCCCCAATGGGCGTCGGGCATGCCATAGGCCGCCTGGACAATGCCGGGCAGAGAGGCGATGTTGGCAAGCTGTTCAATGACCTTGTTGTCCAGCTCGGCGATCAACTGCTCCGACGCAAACAGCACGGCCGGCGCGCGCATTTTTCCGGATTGCGGCAATGCCCAGCGAAATTCATCAAGACGATTAAGATCTGATTTATTCATAAATTTTTTTCAGCAAAGATTGATTTATTATAATTTATAGTCTAATTTAGTGAATTCTGTCAATGACGAATCATGTAAGATGAAGAGAGAGTTTTCTATTTTCTCATGGTGCCAAATACTGAAAATACCATCCTTGGCATAATATTTGACATGGACGGCGTCCTGTGCGATTCCGAACCGTTTATCCTCAAGGCCGCCCGACAAATGTTCAAGGAACGCCATGCCCTCACCGTGCAGGCCGAAGACTTCGCCCCTTTTGTCGGCGCCGGCGAGGACCGTTTTCTCGGCGGGCCGGCCGAAAAATACGGACGCCGCATCAACCTGCCGGCCGACAAGGACCGGACTTATGCAATCTACCTTGAGATAATCAGGGGAAAGCTGAAACCGCTGGCCGGGGTTAAAGAATTCATCAGCGCCAGCCGCCTTAAAAAAATAAAAATGGCGGTCGCCACCAGCGCCGACGCCGTTAAAATGAACGGCAACCTTCTTGAAATCGGTATTCCTCCGGAATCCTTTGACGCGCTGGTCTGCGGGAATGAAGTCGTTCGCAAGAAACCGGATCCTGAAATTTTTTTGCTTGCGGCCGGCAAACTGCGTCTTCCGGTTGAAAACTGCCTTGTGATTGAAGACGCTCCAAACGGACTTAAGGCGGCCAAATCAGCCGGGATGCGCGCGCTCGGCCTGACAACCAGTTTCAAGGACGATGTCCTGAAATCCGCCGGCGCCGACTGGACCGCGCCGGATTTGGCCCATCTGCAATCAGTGCCATCTATTTAAGCCAGGCCCCGACCATAATATTTTTCAAAAAAAGATATTGAAAAATATGAAAACCGGTTGTATGTTTACCGTGTAAATTATTAATTCAATGAAAACCCGCAAGATAGGCCGAAATGCCATAGCAAAACTGTCCGGAGTGAGCGGAGCAACCGTCTCTTATGCCCTATCCACAAACAATGCTTACCGTGTAAATAAACAGACGCGCGAACGGATTTTGCAACTGGCGGACGAGCTTGGATATAAGCCTTTCTTTCCAGGCAAAACGCTTGCCACCGGCAAGAGTTATCAGGTCGGATTACTGCTTCCATCCGAACAAGTGCTCGCATCCCAGCACATCATGGCCATTGTCCGCGGGATCTCCGGCAAGGCATCACAAACGGATTACAATCTGGTTTTATTCTTCAAGAACGATCTTGCCAAGTGCCTGTCTTCGATCGAGTCGCGAAGGATTGACGGATTGTTTGTCGTCGGCAATCACCTTGATTTCGAAGTGGATAAACGCGCAAAATATTTTCCGGCGGTGGTTGTGGACGGCCTGAAAGACACGGAAGGATCTGGCAATGTATGCAACGTGAGGTCCGACCACGAGAAAATGATCGGGGAAGCGATGGATTATTTTATATCGCAATCATGCGGGAATGTGCTGGGGATTCTGCAAGGGGCCCATGGCGCCGATGCAAGCAGTATTGCGCTTGACGCCTTCTCGGAACAATGCGGAAAAAAAGCCTCAAAGATTTTCGGATCGCTTCTGACCCCGACCAGAAACTTTTCCGAACAGATCCGTGGTATGATCAATGCAGGCCGGAAATGGGATGCCTTTCTGATAAACAACGAATGCCTTTCAAACCTGGTCCTTGATGTTCTGGCGGAAAACGGACAGAAAGAGGGGAAAGATTTTCAGATGGTGGTTTATTCCACGGCCAACCAGAGGTTTTCCTGCAACAGCTATAGGAACAGGGTGAAGTGCCGGCGTCTGTACGTCGAGGAGGAGACAAAAATAGGGGAAAAAGCGTGGGAGGTGATGGAAAATATTTTCATCGGGAAGAAGCATGAGGGGAAAAATCTGGTTCCATACCGGCTTTGGGAAAGACCTGACCCCCGCCTGCCTTGTTATTGGGATTCGGAAGCTCCGGCAGGGAAATAATTAACGTATAGGAATTGCAAAAAGGTAGGGACGGACAGCCTGTCCGTCCGCAATTACGGAAGAACGGCGCAACAGGCTGTTGTGCCCTACCATAGGAAACAGTTGCCGCCTTTGGCGGCCTGACTTAAAAGATCGGGAAAAAACAGAAGGAGAAAAACATGCGTGTTAAAAGTTGTATTCTTGGAGTTTTATTGTTTGGCGTGACAACTTATCTTTGGGCGGCGGAACCAGCCGATTCCACAAAAGCAAATAAATTTCAGGTTCCATCCTGCCACTGCCTGAAAATAACGGATCATTCCATCCAAATAGACGGGCTCTTGACGGAACCGGCATGGGATAAAGCCGAAAAGATTGATTTTCGCGGTTTGGCCGATGGCGCCATTCCTCCAAAACCGTCTTTTGCCAGACTGCTTTGGGATGATCAATATCTTTATGTGGGATATAACATTTCCGACACGAATGTGGTGGCTTTTTATGGCGACAGGAGACGCGGATATAATCCGCAAGATGAAAAAGGACCTTATGCCGGCGAGCCCGAAATCATGTATCGTGATACTTTTGTCAAATTATTTGTTGATCCGGATGGGGATGGTCTGAATTACGTGGAAATTCATGTCAATCCGATTAATAATAAATCAGATTTGGTCTTAAAACATCCATACGTAAAAGAGGCCTGCGATGAAATCGACATCACCTTTGAGGGCGGAAAATTTCCGGCGACTAATCCTGCGGAGTATTTTTTAGGAAATCCCGCAGATTGGTTTTGGGATTGTGAAGGTTTTCAGAGCGCCGTTCAAATTCAAGGCACTTTGAATCATTCGGAAGATTGCGACCAGGGCTGGACGGTCGAGATGGCCGTTCCGTGGACTGCCTTGAAGCCTTTTTCCAAGGGCGACTGTCCGCCAAAGGCGGGACAGAAATGGCGGCTTCACGCCGGAGTTGTTTATAAGCCGGAATTTAATCCTGAAAAACGCAGGCATAGCAAACATGTCTACTGGACCTGGCCGGCGCTGGGCATAATAGATTGCCATCGGCCTGCTCGGTGGGGATTTTTGGTCTTTGATGAAAAATCTTCTCTCGAAGCGGAAGCAGGCGATGCCATGAAATGGAAAATGACATGGTGCTGGACGTTGCCCTGCAAAAATAGAAGCGATCTGGAAGACGGAATAAAAAAGGCAAAAGCCCTGGGATTCAATGCCATGGAATGGTCTCAGGCTCAGGCCGAGTTCCCGGAAATTTTTATAAATATCTGCCGGGAGAATAAAATCGAGTCTTATTATTGTATTAGTCCGAAATCCGCCACCAAACAGAAATTATTGGATTCGGAGTATACCCTTCAGCATAATTCCCAGAACGGCGGAGAACCATTGGACGGCGATATTGGAAAAGTGATTGATAAGGGATGTATTAACAGACCTTGCTTTGCCCAGGAAGATGCTTTAAAAAACGCACAAGAAGATGTTGATAAAGCGATCAGGCTGGGATTTGATGGCATCGCTTTTGATTTCGTGGGGTATTGTAATTTTCATGGATGCTATTGCCCTTTATGCTGCGAATTGCGCAAAAACTATATTGATTCCCGCCCGGGCATGTCTGAAAAAGAGGCCGAAACCAGGTTTTCGGAGGAATCCATAATAAGATTTTATGATTCCATAATATCTTATGCCAAATCCGCAAAGCCCGACATTAAAACCACATGTCATATCTATCCGGTGTTTATGCCAGACATCCTTTATGGAAATTTGTTGCCGGTTGATTATTGCGGACAGACCGTTTCCTGGTTTTTTCAACCGCACTGGGAACTTGGTAAAATCAGAAAATACAGCGAGACCGTGGCAAAAGAGGAAGGGCGTTATCATCCAAAAAGCACCGGGACGCCTTTCATAGGTTTCTTTTGTAAAGACAACAATGTAAAAGATAGAAAGACCGCCGAACGAATGAGGGAAGAAATACAGATTGTCAAAAAAGCTTCTGCAAAGGGAATCCAGATCGTTGAACTCGGACATATTCTTGCAGATAACGAAGTTTCACGGGTTGTGGCCGAGGAATTGGGCGGAAATCCTTCCGTTTTTACCAATGTCCGCGAAAAGAATTAATTATAAAACCATCCGAAAATCCGGCACGCAATCCTTCGGCATCTGTCCTTTCAATATTTTCATAGCCCATCCTGAACTGGGAGACATTGTTATCAAGGAGCTTGGCCTTCCGAAAACGGATACTTGACGCCTGTTTTCGAATCTATCCCAAGGTTCGAAACTGAGAAAGAAGGCAGACGGGTATAGGACAAAATTTTGTCCTACAATCAAGGCAGGATTTCCAAAAGTTGCGCCAATAGCGCTTGACAAACCGCTTTTTCCGGCACATATTTCCCTGTATAAATTTTAGATCCTGAATTGTGCGCCGAGTCGGCGCACAATTCACCCAACGGGCCGTGAGGGCCGCGTAAAAACGCGGGGGTAACCTGTTAGAGCAAATATCAGGAACGCCGCGGATTAACGAAACCCACAATTTACGGATAAGCTCTAAGCCTTATTTTTAGGTCTGACCCCGATTGCGATTAAAAAAAAATCATAAAAAAAGTTGCGTAAAATATGGCCGGATGGTAATATTTGCGGTTAGTTGAAAGTTCTGTTCGGGTTCGTGAAGTAGTATGAATTTTCTACATTCTACATTTCCGCTCAGGGATCAGCCCCGCCGCTGGCGGGCAGTCCGTCCGTGGCTGATAATCGCGTTTCTCTGGATGGTTCTGTCAGGCGGAACCGCTTGGGCACAGACAGGGACTCGTACATATGACTTACTTTCTACCGTATCGGGTGATACAGTTATTGGAGCGCAATGGAACCCATGGCAGTCTAATGTGTGGATAAATAGCGGGACATGGAAAACACTGGATAACAATACTTATGACATTTTATTTTCAAGAGTAGTTGATTTTTATAAACCCACAAATGTCCAAGATGTAGTCAATGGAGATAATCTTCGAAGAACTGTAACAAACTACTATCCCTACACCAACAATCTTTCAGTTGTCATTGCTGGCATAAGCGGGGGGGCGAGCGCATCGTGGCGGGTAGGCATTCCGAATGAATACACAAACTCATCATATGGCATTGCCAATGGAACAAACTTTACTGGCAATAATGCTCAATTCACTCTCATTCCCACCGGCACATACAGTATTTCGTTCAATTCGGTTCGCGGGCATCAATCGCCGGCAACGACCAACGTCAACATAACCGGCGGGCCGGCGGACTGGTACAGCACCAACACGTATATTCCGTATTCAAACAGTTTATCCGTGGCCATTGCCGGCGTAGGAGAAACGGACAAGGTCGTCTGGTCGGTGAGTTGTTCGGATAATAGTAATTGGACGAATATGCTTTCGGCCGGGACAACATTTACCAATACCGGCACCACGGCGCAAACGCTCTCGATGATTCCGACCGGCACTTACACGGTCACTTTCAATACTTTGAGCGGATATACGAATTATCCCTTCACAATCACAACCAATATCACCGGAGCCCTGACTCCGACCGTCACCGGTAATTACTATTCGTCCGCCAGCACATATACCTTGAACGTCTACATTGGTCCCCCCTTCGACAGGCAGAGCAGTTTGGATGGAATTGGTGGCGGGACATGCCTGGTTGCATATGCCAGCACAATCAATACCCAGTCCGTCAACCTGCTGACCGTATCATACGAGGTTCCCGCCGGCGAGACCGTAACCCTGACCGCGACATCCGCCACCAATTATGTTTATAAATGGTACCGCACTTCCGGCGGACATACCGATGTGACCAACATTAATTATTCCCAGGCGTTCGACAGTTCGTATTCGTTCCAGATGAGCGCCGATTACGCGGTATGGCTGCTCTATAGCCGGCCGTTTCACGATTACGACCATGCCGGCGACATTGACCAGGACGAATTGCCGGACCGGTGGGAGTATGCCAAGTTCGGCGACAGCGCCAACACTTATGACACGCGCAACAGCGCGCCCATGGCTGAAAACACGAGTTCAAACAAGAACACCACCGCCAACCCCGATCTCGATTTCATTCCCAGCATAAGCACAAATCTGGTGGCATCGGTCATCATCAGCACCAATAATGTCACCACCTGCACCTTCTCCGGCGACGGCAAGTCCAGTTATCCGCTTCAGCACGATCAGCTCTTACAACATCTAAAGACGGAACTGCCCTTAAACGGCGCCCAGCTCGGTTATTCAAAGGGCGTGGCGTTCGATAACCGGCTTGAATGCCGCGGCCTTGACATGTGTTACCTGACGAACGGTTCTTCCGGCTGGGTGCCCAATGACGATCCCCTGACCGACCCGACAAAATTTGACACCTTCCCGCCCGCCAGCGGAAGCGGCATATCCGACGGCTGGAAATATTATTTCTGGTATTGGCGCTCGGCAGACGCTTTCAGCGCCGGGTTCACCAACAGCGCCAATTTAACCAATAATTTCATCCGCACTTCGAGCGGCATTTATATGGATGAAGGCATGGTGGACAGCGACGGCGACGATTTTTACGATTCGGAAGAATATGATTATTGGACCGATCCCACCCATTGCGACACGGACGGCGACGGAATGGATGATTACTGGGAGATAAACAATATACTTCCGAGCGCCAGCAGTAACGCGCTGGATTATGCGAACAACTTGAGCAATCCGGACGGTGATTTTATGGCCTCGGCTTCGGGAAATAATCAGGGCATGCTGACATACGGAATGGTCGGGACAGCATTCGGCACAAATGCCTGCTGGTCCGGCGGCACCGCCGCCAATCCAAATAATGCCTGGATTGAAATCTACACCAATACCGGCGCCAATGTTTTTGACCTTTACAAAGACACCCTCTTGAAGGCGACGGCATTGACCAATCCTACGGCCGGCACCCGGTATGGATCATTGACCAATTATTACGGCACAAGTGCCGGATTGACCTCATACAAAGACGGTTACCCGGTCTGGGTGGACGTTGATAACAGCGGAACTTATTCACTCGGCGATTATGCCATTGTCAATCCGCGCATCAAGCATGACGGAGTCTACCGCATGGCGCCGGCCGCCCCATATCCCGGCGTCTGCAGTTTTGATCCGCGCACCGCCTGGACCAATATTACTTCTGTCAGCAATGGCGTTGTCACGGTCGCCACCAACACCATCCCTTACACCACCTATCAGGAATATCTCGGCGGGGATTATCTCGGCAGAATTTCCTGGGATGCCGGCGGAAAGATGATCTCTCCGGCAAACGACAGCAAATATGCTTTAAACCGCAACAGTTATTCCGATCCTCAAAATCAGGATACGGATGGCGACCTGATGCCGGACGGCTGGGAACTTTATGTCGGGCTGGATGACAATAATCCCTCGGACGCCGGCACGGATCCGGATGACGATAAACTCAGTAATTTGGGAGAATGGGCGAACGCCACCCACTCGCTTGGAAACTGCTCCAACACCTGGGCAAATAAATTACTTCCGACCGATCCGGGCGTAATCACCGCCCCACAGCCGAACGATCCGCACCCGAAGGATACGGACTGGGATGGCCTGACAGACAATGCCGAGAAAGCTCCGAACTCAAACCCGGCTTCATGGGATACCGACAAAGACCATCTGCCCGACGGTTGGGAAATTTATGCCGGCACTTCGGTGACAAATGCGGATGCCCGGGTGGATCTGGACGGCGACGGCCTCCTCAATTGGCAGGAATACTGGTGCGGCACAGTGCCGGAATGGATGTTGTGCAATCCGGACTGGCAGGACCATATTTATTTCTGCTGCCGCCGGGCAATGCCATGGGATCCCATCCAAGCCAGCCCCGCCACAGACACTGTCTTTATTCCGCCGGATTATATCAGCGATCCGTGCTTCATGTTTGTCAACGGCGTTTATACGGATCTTGGTTACCTGAGAACGAACTATCCCGCGGCCAACGCCTGGTCCACGCCGGCGGATCCATTAAAAGGACCCTACTACCATACCCCCTTTGCGGGCCCTGTTGCGAGCGTAAATAACGACAGCCCCGCCGACAGCGACGGGGATAACATGGATGATTATTGGGAAGTATATCACGGCCTGAATCCCTGCCGCGGGAACCAATGCCTGGTGATTGACTATACTCCCCGCTATATAGGTCTTTTCGGCAATGTTGACTCTCCTGACGCCGATCTTACAACGCCGGGTTACCAGTTCGGCTTGGAAGGCGCGCCTTTTAACTCACTCCTGGAATATATCCAATATGTGGAGCCGTTCCGGAACGATCCGCTGCTAAGGATTACCGCAATGTATGAAATAGTCGGACCGTTCAATTTCGGCTTGAACGGGATGGACCCGGATGGCGACGGCCTGCCGAACCTGGAAGAATACAGTTACAATAGCGCACGGACATTCTATCACACCGACCCATCACCCATCTGGCGCACGGATCAGAATGACACAAGCAGTTTTATGCGCAAAAATTACACCTTTGACATGGCGCCACTCGCCTTTCTAAAAGACTGGGAGGGGGGGAATCATAATAACGCATATCCGTTCGAATTTGACGGAGTGGAAGGATATGACACGGATAATGACGGCGTGAGCGATTACGCTGAAATTAATGCATCCGCCGGGCAGACCGGCAACAACCCGCTGGATGACCGCAATCCGATCCGCAACCGCGCGCTTTATGTGAACGGCACAAATGATTTTGCGCGCCAGGTGAGCTCGCGCGCGAGGTTGGGCGAATCTGACTTGACGCGTTTTTGCGTGGAGGCCTGGATTAAGCCGGATAATCCGGCGCTGGCCGGGAATCATGTTGTGCTTGAAAAAGGAGGCTTGTATAATAATCCGCTTAATCCCGGGAATTATATTGTCGGCGCCAATTTCCGGATGGGCATTGTTTCCAACGGCCTGCCGTATGTGTTATACAATGGCCGCGGAAGCCTGCGTTCATACCAGGCCACGGCAAAAACGGCCCACCGCATCACCTCAAACACAAATTGGACCCATATTGCCGGCTCTTATGACGGGACTAATCTGACAATCTACGTCAACGGCGAGGAAAGTTATTCTTCGCGTTCAACCGAACTGCCGGCCAACGGATTTAATTCCTGGCTTTCGAGCAATCTTTATAGCGGAACAGCCCATACCTTGATGGTCGGCGCGCGGGATAATTATGCCGGTTATTCGATGTTTACGACTAATCCTTCCCCGGCTGATTATTTTGGCGGATGCATTGACGAAGTCCGTGTCTGGAATGGCACGCGCACCCGGGGTGAAATTCTGGCAAACAAGGACCGGCGGCTGAGTCAATCGGACATCACCAACAGCGCAGCCATTGGTGTTACCAACATTTATAACTACTTCACCTTTGACGACGTTCCCGACCCCAATCGGACGGGCGAGACGATTTATCCGGCCGGAATGGCTGATATCAGTTCTGATATGCATCCCGCGATTGCCTGGTGGCGGAATTATGCCATGCATTCAACGGTTTATACCGGCATTACCAATTCGTATAATTACATAGTTTATGCCGATGACAATGCCTGGCACAGCCGGGCGACTTCCCCGGCCTATGACGATTATTACCATTTCAGCACAAATTATTCCGGAACCAACGTTGTCCAGGCCCCGGCCGGATATCTTAATCCGGGCAATCCATATCATCAAAACATGTGGAACGAAAATTTTATTTACGACCTTCTGTTGTTCCGCGGCACGCGGGCGGTTGCCACCAACTCGTGGCTGAGCGGCCTGAGCACGGACCCGGATTCCACCGATTCCGACGGCGACGGCCTGCCGGACTGGTGGGAGCAGTTGTATAATCTTGACCCGAATGACGCCAACGGCGCCAATGGCGCCTGGGGCGATGCTGACAATGACGGGCTTGACAACCGCGCCGAATATCTGGCCGGAACCGATCCGCGCAATTCGGATACGGATGGCGACGGCATCGGCGACTATGACAGCCGCTCCGGCCCTTATCACCGCACCTGGGGCGAGATGTACATGGATGGCGACGGCATGCCGGATACCTGGGAAATACAGTATGGCCTTGACCCATATCATTATGACGCGAATCTTGATTTGGATGGCGATGGATGGAGTAATTTGTCCGAATATCAGGCCGGAACAAATCCGAATGATTCTTCTTCACATCCGACCCCGATATTTGGCGGGCGTATAGAATATGCGGGGAATCTGACCAATGGCTCATGCTTGATAACGGCATATCAAACCAATACGATGGATGGCGCCCCGGCCGTATCAGGCACAACCGGCCAGGGCGGAGCGCCCATCACGGCTTACGACTCGCTTGGAATGGGAGATGGCACAACTAAAATATATTCCGGCCAGTTACAACACGGCTATATCGTTAAAGGAAGCGTGCGTGTAATCCGCTACAGCCATACATTTGTCTGCCCTGAATATGACTTTGGCGATGACACCAGCGGAAACTGGATCTTGTTCACTTCTTATACAGCGTCTGTGCCGGCAAATGATTATGTGAAGTTTGATTATATTACGGGCGCGTATACATTTACCTGGCCAACCGGCTCTCCAAACACCTGGAATGCGCCCTGGAATGGCGATACTATTACCATTCGATATCAATGGCAGGATGTTTCCGCAGATACTTTCCAGATTACAGGCATCAAGGAAGGTGATGTTTATTTGCATGGTTTCCGCGACGTTAATAATAATGGCAAATGGGATGCCGGGGAACCCATGGGCATTTCCCAAGACCAACCCTTTTATATGGATTGGAGCACTCCGGGTAATATGGAAATCAAGTTGGGATTATCCGATATAAAGCCCGGATATGGCCGTTTTACATGGACAGGTTCAACCACGGGCACATCCGACTATCCGATTGTCATCAATAAAATCAGCGAGCAGAATGCCCCGACCGTGCTGACCCGCACCATGCGCTGGCCGCGCAATGTCTTCCATGAATGGGATTATCAGCTGGCGGGATATTACGGATTTTCAAACGGCCATTATCAATGGTGGATGAACGGCCAGCAGGGGACGTTCAATATTACCTGGCCGGCATCGGTCAGCACGCCGTATCTGGTCTATCCGCGCGGCGACCAGCTTAATTACGCCCAGAACCAGTTCAAATGGACCATGGATGCCAATTCCACCAGGTATCATCTCCAGGTTGCCCGGAAAAATTCCGACAGCAGTCTGACTTTTGTCGTTGACCAGTATTATCCGACGCCTTATTGCGACCGGGACGGAGTATATCAGACCGATCTGCCAAAATATGCCGGCGAGCTGGGCGACGGTGTTTATTACTGGCGCGTGGCAAGCTGGAACCCGGCCGGCGAAAGCGCGTGGTCCGACCAGCAAACCTTTGCGATCAATCTGAGCTCGACCAATTCGCACTGGATTACGGGCGACATCTACTATTTCGGCAAGGCGGATTCATCAAACATTATCGTGGAAGCTTTTGACAACAAGGGCTTCAGCGGCAAACCCGAAGCGCGTATCCTGCTTAACCCGACCGTTTCGCGCACCAACGCTTTCAAAGGCTCGTTCACTTTGCGCGGGCTTGAGGCGGGAACGTATTATGTCCGCGCTTATCTTGATGTTACCCCGGCCGGCGGCGCGCGCGATGACAAGCGCAACAGTCCGTGGGAGTCGTGGGGCTTTATCAGGGATCCGAACAATGATTATCAGCCGCGGACAATCTCGTTGCTTGACACGATGTTCCTCGACGGGACCAAACTGGTCATCCGCGATCAGGACACTGACAACGATTTGCTTCCGGACGCCTGGGAAATGTATTACTTCGGCAATCTTGACCAGACCGGCGACATGGATTACGACGGCGACGGCGAGACCAACCTGGAAGAATACATGAACGATGGTTACGACATGAATCCGGCCAACTGGGATTCCGACGGCGACGGCTTATCCGATGCGTTTGAAATGAATTATACCGCGCCCTCATTCGGTTATTCGGCCAAATCCGGCATTCAGCTTAATCCGACTAAATGGGACACTGATGGCGACGGCTATTCCGACGGCGCTGAAATGAAACGCTATCATACCGACCCGCTGAATCCAAACAGTAACCCCGATTCAGTCTGGAATTATCATTCGATGTGTTTTGACGCCGCCCGCAGTCCCGGCGACTACGACGGCGACGGCCGCAGTGATTTGACCATCTATGATATCGTCAAGGGCGATTGGTATCTGATGACCGCCGGCGGCTTCTCCTTCTCCCTGCCTTTCGGCAATGCGACGACTCTGCCGATGCTCGGCGACTATACCGGCGATGGCTGTGATGAATTCTCGCTCTTTGATTCATCCACCGGCGATTGGCATCTTTATGACGCCTGGACCGGCCAGTCTTTCAGCATGAGATTTGGCGATTCGGAGATGATCCCCGTGCCGGGAGATTACACCGGCGACGGCAAGACGGATTTGGCCGTTTATTATCCGGCGGAAGGCACATGGTTTATCTGCAACCTGTGGAATGGCCAATCTTACACCTTCACGTTCGGCGGACCGACCTGGACGCCCACGCCCGGGGATTATAACGGCGACGGCGGAATGGACCTGGCGGTTTATGAGGCGGCCAGCGGCAATTGGCAGATCTCCACCTACCATTTATATACTCATGAAAGCCAGTATTTATCCGGCAATTTCGGCGGACCGACCATGATTCCCGTGCCCGGCGATTATGACGGCGACGGACGTAATGATATTGCCCTGTTTGACACATCCACCGCCAACTGGTATATCCTGACCTGGAAGGGGCAGTTCTTCAGCGGCCAGTTCGGCTGTTATGGCTGTATCCCGGTGCCCGGCGACTATGACGGCGACGGCCGCACGGATGTCTGCGTCTATTATCCGCCGACCGGCATGTGGTATATTCTATGCTGGTCCGGACAGTCGTACCAGGCGCAATTCGGATATCCGGCCGCGACACCGGCTCTTAAAGGCAGAATGTAGAAGGCAGAATGCAGAATGATAGGCCAGATCTGAAAATCAGAACAAAATCTTTTGCATTGCGAATTATCAAGTTTTATGTTTCATTACCGAAAACAGTCTTGGCGCAAACTTTGGGAAAGCAAGTTTTGCGTTCCGGTACGTCCGTCGGCGCCAATTATCGGGAAGCAAACCGCGCCAGATCAAAGATGGAATTTATCGCTAAAACAGGTGATTGTCTGAAAGAAGCAGATGAAACTGCATATTGGCTGGAGCTGTTTGTCGCGGCCAACATGATTCCTCAACAAAAACTATCAGCACTAATTGACGAAACGGATCAATTAACCGCAATTTTTGTTTCCATTATCAATAAAGCAAAAAATTCCTAAAAAATGAGGTTAATATGAATATAAAATTCTTAAAATACTTCTGCCTTCTGCCTTCTGCCTTCCGCCGTCGCCAAGGCTATGGCGGACAAGTCTGCCTTCCCTGGCTGAGTTCAAGCAGGCTCTCTTTCTTAAAATACTTCTGCCTTCTGCCTTCTGCCTTCTGCCTTCTGCTTCTGTCTGGTTGCGAGTGGACCACCGGCGGCGGCATGACAGTGGGGGATGAAAACGTGACGGCTTATGATTTCAGCGGCACTTACAAGGCATCCGACGGCGGCGTGCTGGTGCGCAAGCCCGGCACCTCCGGCACAACGACCAACACCACCTACACCACGAATTCCGTCGGGGGTGAGGTGCTGGCCACCGGCGACGGATCATCCACCGCCTTTGCCGGCGCCCTGGCCCATCCCACCACTCTTCTTAAAGGCACGCTTACAATCGTGGTCGGCGGTTACCGTTGCTCCGATCCCGGGACCGCTTCCGCCGGAACGGTGGCGCTCACGATTTCTCCCTCCGACGGCACAACCGGCACGATCAATCTTAACACCGGCGCCTGGGTGCTTAATTTCGCTTCACCAATTGCCAGTGGCACGCAATTGATTGCCGCCTACCAATACGTCTCGTCATCAAGCGTGGTTACTTCCAACCAGGGCAACCACGGCAACCCGATTTATTCTTTTGTTCTCTATCAGCAGGGGAATAACGTTCAAATCATTGATGATTGCGCCAGCAAATACGAGGGCAATATCGGCAGTTCGAGCGTCTCAAACTCCATGGTTCAACTCTATGTAACCGGCTATTCCCAGGGATACAACGTAACCATCGCCGGCACGCTGAACGCCGCCTCCTACACAATGACGGCAACGTTTATCGAGGATGGCGGTTATGACGCCGATATCAGCGGCCTAAGGCAGTAGCTGAGGCAGTTCAAATAAAAAACGCGCCATGGGAAAACCATGGCGCGTTTTTTTTCTTGTTATCCCAACAGGTAAGGCGAGGCGTCCCTGCCTGCCAGCAGTGCTACGCTCAGCGTTGCAGGCGGGCGAGCCATCTGAGGAAGAACGGCTCACCAAGATGGTTCGCCCTACCATTCTTGCAATCAGCCCACAAGCCTTTTGGCGACGTCGGCGGCGGAAGCGGCGTCCGGGGCGTAGCCATCGGCGCCGATTTCGTCCGCAAAGGCCTGGGTTACAGGCGCGCCGCCGATAATAACCTTCACCTTGCCGGAAAGGCCGCTTGACTTGACCGAGTCAACAACCATCTTCATATTTGTCATGGTGGTTGTCAGCAGGGCCGAAGCGCCGATCACGTTGGCGTTATTTTCCTTGGCCAGCTGAACCATCTTGTCGGGTTCAACGTTTATGCCGGCATCCACCACCTTGAATCCGGCGCCTTCCAGCATCATGCAGACGAGGTTTTTGCCGATGTCATGCAGGTCGCCCTTGACGGTTCCCATCACAACGGTGCCGACCGGTTTCACGCCCGCCTTGGCAAGCAGGGGTTTCAGGACTTCCATTCCGGACTTCATGGCCCGGGCGGCAATGAGAACTTCCGGAACATAAACTTCGTTTTTCTTGAAACGTTCGCCGATATTGCTCATGCCCGCCAGCAGTCCCTTGTTGAGAATGTCGGCCGGATTAACATTTTCCTTGATCGCCTTTTCAACCAGTTCCTTGACTTCCTTGGCCTTGCCTTTGATCAGATTTTCGCTGATTTGCTCCAATACGGACATATTGCCTCCTATTTTTATTTACTGCTGTTCATTACTGGACACACCTTCTTCTCTCTGGATTCCCGCTTCCGCGGGAATGACAGCCGGAACACATTCATTTCGGACATGCTTTCCCGATCGAGCTGTCTTGTCATTCCCGACTTGCCCGCCACTGGCGGGTAAGATCGGGAATCCAGAATAGGTCAAGTTATGGTCTGTCTGTTTGGCGCCATAGTCTATAAGTCTGCTGTTTCCTTCTAGACAAATAATGCTTTCTTTATAACAATATTGCCGTATTCTTCCAAATAGACGCCAATATTCAGGATATTTTTGCCGGTTGGCGGATAATTTTATGACAATACTATCACAGCGAATAGTTCAAGCCGTTTCCGCCCAATATTATAAAGCCTTCAAACTGCGCCCCGTTTTTATAGATGTGAACGGGGACGTTGCTTTTGAAGGCGGGCGACAAAAGCTGCCGGCCAGGCCGGCTTCGGCCCAGGCCAATGCGTTCAGTCTGCAGGAGGCGATCCGCTGGGGCGAGCCGTTTGTTTTTTACCCCTCCCGGGGAATTGTAAGCTGGATCGCGGCCCTGGTTGATCAGCGTCGTATTCATGGGGGACTGCTCGGCGGCGAAGTATTGACCGCCGATATTAACCGGGAAGAAGTCATCGTCCAGCTGGTTGAACAGGGGCTTGCGCCGGAATTTGCGAAAAATATTGCGGCAAACCTGCCGGTCTGGCCCGCGGTAAAAATCAAACAGGCCGCAATTTTTCTGCAGGAAACTTTTTACCGGATCAGCGGCTGGAAACCGGTTCTGCTTGAGGAAAACCGGGTGAAAGCCGTTCAACAGCGCCATATCTCCGAGGCGATGGATGAGCATAAAAAAAGCGGCCAGACCGGCTATTCAATTGACAAGGAACGGATGTTGCTTTCGCTTATCAGGGCCGGCGACCGGAATGGCGCCCGCAAGGTGTTGAATGAAATGCTGGGCGTTATGTATCTGATGTCGCCCAAACTGGCGGTCTTGCGCGCCCGGGCAATTGAGCTGATGGGTTATCTTACCCGCGCGGCGGTTGAGGACAGCCCCATCCTGGAACCGCTCATTGAGCGCAATCACCAATGGATGCGGAAATTAATCGTGGCTAAAAATTTTGAAACGCTCTCGCACGTTCTCATGCAGGCCCTGGAAGACTTTATGCACGGCATTTATGCCCGCGGGTTCAACTGCCATCATCCGCACGTCGGCCGCATTCTTGATTATCTGGCTTTGCATTACAGCGAGCAATTGACTTTGAAACAAATCGCCGGCAGGGCCGGCATAAGCGTTTCGCGCGCCGCGCATCTGGTAAAACAGCATACCGGCAAAACAGTCTGGCAGCATTTGATGCGGGTGAGAATCGCAAAAGCGCGCCAATTGCTTGAAAACACCGGTGATCAATGCAGTCAAATCGCGCTCACGTCCGGATTTTGCGACCAGAGCTATTTTACCAAACATTTCCGGCGCCTGACGGGTACCACGCCCGCCCATTACCGCCGCTCCCTGGCCGGCGCCACGCCGGAAAGGGAAATGAAGAATTAAGGGGGAGGGAATAATATTTGGAGGGCGGCAGGCCCCTGCCGCCGGAATACGGCGACGGAGCCCGTCGCCCTCCATGGAATCGATCAAAATGTGCCATCTTATTTCCCGCCAGAGGCGGGTCTGCCTTTGGCAGAAAGTTCCCCTCCCTCGGAGGGGTGGCCCGCCTGCAACGCTATGCGTAGCATTGCGGGCAGGCCGTAGGCCGGGGTGGGTGACTACCGGAATGGATTAAAGAATCTGTCCTGCACCCTCCAGTATGGAGATGAAACATTATTTATTTCGTTTCTTCATTCTGCATTCTTAATTCTGCATTTCAGGTCAGTGCATCTCCGCCGCGCAGGTTCCTATCGCCGGACGATAGAAGTTGAACTGAACGTCAGGATGATCGGCGAGGAGCGAGATCGGAACGGCGGAATCCGGAATGCGCTTGGAGATCATGAGCGTTGTCAGCCGAATGCCGAATTTATTATCGTGAACCCCCGGATGCCAGATGGAAACTTTTTCGGACTTCCATGTTTCAACCGGACCGACCGAAAGGGCCTGGCGCGGCACGAGAAATACCTGACCGCCGCCCGAGGTGCGGGCGTTTTGAATCACCGTCATCGGATGCAAATCAACAACCCGGGTTGCAAGCTTGCGGTATTCGTCCGGCGCTGGGGGGGTATTTGTATATTTACCCTTGCGTTGGGGCGGATCGTTGAACGCCCAGTGCTTTACCTCGCCCTGGCCGCCCTGCATGACAAGGCATCTGGCCTGGTCGTAAGTTTTGCTGTAAGCTTTGACGTCGGCCGTGGGGAAGCGCAGGTTTTCAGGCTTTGGCCTTAGTTCTTTGCGGATGCGGTTGAAACAGAGCTCCAGATCGGCCCGCTTGAACGACAACGGGTGCGATGCCGGCGTTTCTTTGCCGTTCAAATACCATTCATCCATTCCCCAGAAAACCGCCTCTTTCAGGTTAAGGTCAAGGTCGTTGACAATCCGGGCCACGAGCGGAAGCTGTTCGGTCGGCCCGATCGGGCCGCAGATTCCGGCGGGATTATCGGCGGTGGATTGTTTCCAGGCGTTGATATATTCCAGCGCTTCCGCCAGATAAAATTCCTCCAGCGTGTCATACATGACAACCTTGAAGCCCGGCCGCGCCAGCTGGCGAAGATCTTTTTCCGTCAAACGGGCGGCATCCTTGAGTATTTTCTCATCCAGGGTTGTGTAATCCCACCACTCCGGCGATATTTTGCTTATTGGTCTGCTCATAATTTTCTGCCTCCTTTGATGATTTAGTTAACCGTTCAGAACCGTGAAAACAACAAGATGCCACCGGCATTTAAATCGGAAAAGATTCACCACGGAGACACGGAGTAAAAGAGATTGCGTGAAATCTGATTTTGCCAAACCAAAATCAGATTTCACGCAACGACTTATTCTGGGAGGATAAAATGAGCCGGAAAGGGAGTGAAGACGGACAAATTGAATCTCCGGTCTTTCTCCAAAAAACAGCCGGTTTTGTCAAATTCGGGAGCGGCGGAAGGCCGGGCCAGAATTTGACAAAGGCTCCTTTTATTTTGTCTCCGTGTCTCGGTGCCTCCGTGGTTGTTCTTTTTTAATTTGAGTTACGGGCATGGCCCGCATTGGTTTGATGGCAACATACATTATTTACCGGCCCTGGTCAATTATCCAGAACCGGATTTCGGGTTAATTTTTCCCAGCAACACGTCATCCATTGCGCTTTCACCCACAAATTCCACGATTTGTTTCGGTTTAAGACCTTCGCCGCGCAGGCGGACCCGGACATATTCGCCGGTCCAGCCCTCCGCCCAGCCGTCTTTTACCTTTTCCACCACAAAACAGAGGCATTTCCCTGTCAAGGATTGCGCGAATTCATTTCTCTTTTGGCGGCCGAGTTCGATCAACCGGGTGGAGCGCAAGTCCTTGTCTTTTGCGGATATTTTTCCCGGCATTGAACAGGCGGGCGTGCCGGGGCGGGGACTGTAACTGAAAACATGCAATTTGCTGAAAGGCAATTGCCTTGCCAATCTCTCGGTTTCCATGAAATCCTCTTCGGTCTCCCCGGGAAATCCGACAATGATGTCCGTGCCCAACCCGAATACCCCAAGTTTTTCCTGTGCGTATTGAACCACGGCGGCAAACTGTTCGGCGGTATAAGGACGTCCCATGGCTTTTAAAATGGAATCACTGCCGCTCTGGAGGGGAAGGTGCAGAAAACGGCAGATTTTTTTTGAGGAGGCCATGAAATCAATCACCTCTTTCTCAACAGTTGAAATTTCCAGCGAGCTGATCCGGAAGCGTTTTAAGCTTGGTATGACTTCAATCTGTTCCAGCAATTGCGGCAATTTGCATTGGCCATCGGCATAACAGCCGATGTTGGCGCCGGTCAATACGATCTCCGGAAAACCGCACAGGGTCAGCTTGGTGATTTCTTCGGCAATTTCCGCGCTCGGTCTGCTTCGTCCTGTGCCGCGCACGCGCGGCACAATGCAATAAGCGCATTGGCAATCACAGCCATCCTGGATTTTGACGATGGCTCTTTTGGCGCTGAACAGCGGCACGGGAGTTGTCAGCCGTTTTTCAGCGGTTTGCAAACGCATTCCCAGGATTTCCGGCAGATTGAATTTCTCTTTCTGTCCCGCCAGATAGTCGGCATGTTCACATATGGAAATTTTTATATTGTCTTGTTTGTCGTATGTGCTGAATGGTTTGTCATTCCCGCCCGCCTGCAACGCTATGCGTAGCATTGCGGGCAGGCGGAAGCGGGAATCTAGTCCTCCGGTAGCGGATGGATTCCCGTTTGCACGGGAATGACAGAAGGGGGTTGCTGCCATGCCCAGCAATTCCGCGGCGCACCCCGCCAGCACCACGAAAACGCCCGGGTACCGATGTTTGATTGAACGAACCAGCCGCAAGCTGTCTTCTTCGGCTTTTGATGTGACAACACAGCCGTTAATCACGCAGACGTCGCAGGCGTCGCCGAAATTTACGGTTGCAAAACCCGCCTCTTCAAACGAAGCCCGGATAACGGCTGTTTCCGCCTGATTGAGCCGACAACCGACGGTTTTGAAAGATACTGTTGCGCGCCGCGTTTTCATGTGGTATAAAATACGCTTCCCGATTCTGATTGGGAAGCGTATTTTATATTATGAAAACAATTTACCTCTGCGGGCCGATCATGGATGAATCGTCCGGCGCGGCGCGGGAATGGCGCAAAACCGCCGTTAAAAAACTGGAAAAGTCTTTTATTCTGCTGGACCCCATGCGGCGTAATTTCAAGGACCGTGAAGTTGACAGCGCCAACGAAATTGTTGAATTTGACCTGCAGGATATCCGCAACGCCGATATTCTGCTTGTCAATTACAGCAAACCATCCATTGGAACCGCGATGGAAGTTTTTTACGCCGCCAACAACCTTGAAAAATTCGTGGTGGCGTTTTCGCCGTTTGATTTCAAGAACAGCAGTCCCTGGATGGTGCGCTATTGCACGAAAATCCTTCCCGCGCTGGACGCGGCCATTACCTACATCAAGACCCATTTTGGATAAGATATTTCTCACAGAGCACACAGAGTCCACGGAGAGCAGAAGCAGAGGGCAGTGTGGTTTTAAAATTTAAAATCACGGGCTTTCTCTGTGAACTCTAGCGAACGCAGCGAGCGAGTGAGAAAATTATTTTCTTCACCTCAGAATTGCGCCCGTGCCGGCGCTGGTTACCTGGGAAGCATAGCGTCTCAGGTAGCCGGAAAGATTTTTCGGCTGGTAGGCCGGCAATCTGGCGCGGCGCTGTTTGATGACATCCTCGGATAGAACGGCTTCTATCTTATGCTGGGGAATATCAATCCGGATTAAATCGCCTGCTTCCAGTAACGCGATCAATCCGCCCGCGGCCGCTTCAGGCGAAATATGGCCGATGCAGGCGCCGCGCGTTCCGCCGGAAAATCTTCCATCGGTAATGAGCGCGACCTTCTCGCCCAGTCCCTGCCCCATGATATACGAAGTGGGACCCAGCATTTCCTGCATGCCCGGTCCGCCGCGCGGTCCCTCATAGCGGATGACAACAACATTGCCCGCCTTGACTTTGCCGGCCAGAATTCCTTCGCAGGCTTCCTCCCGCGAATTGAAAATTACGGCCGTTCCTTCAAAGGTCAGCATGGAAGGCGCCACGCCGGCCGTCTTGATCACCGCGCCTTCCTCCGCCAGATTACCGCGGAGAATCGCCAGACCGCCTTCCTTGGCGTAAGGATTTTCCAGCGTCCGAATGACGTTTGCGTCGGTGACTTTTGCCCGCGCAATATTTTTACCCAGATCATAACCCGTCACGGTGAGCGCTTTTGTGTTAAGCAGTCCCTTGACCACGCTGATTGTTTTCAAAATGGCGCTCACGCCGCCGGCGCGGTCCACGTCTTCCACATGGAAATCGCTGGAAGGCGAGACCTTGCAGATATTCGGACATTTCTTTGAAATGGCGTTGATCCGGTCCAGGTCATAGTCAATTCCGCCTTCATTGGCAATGGCCAGGGCGTGCAGGACGGTATTGGTGCTTCCGCCCATGGCCATATCCAGCGCAAAGGCGTTGTCAAGCGCGTCAACGGTCACGATTTCACGCGGCGTTGGCCCAAATTGCTGAGCCATTTCAACCGCCCGGATGGCGGTCTTTTTGTAAAGGGCTTTGCGTTTGGGATCATTGGCCAGAATTGTGCCGTTGCCCGGCAGGGCCATGCCTAATGCCTCGCACAGGCAGTTCATGGAGTTGGCGGTGAACATGCCGGAGCAGGAACCGCATCCCGGGCAGGCGTTCGCTTCCATAACCGCGAGTTGTTCTTCGCTGATTGTGCCCTGTTTGCAGGCGGCGACCCCTTCAAAGACGCTGATCAAGTCAAGAATTTTGCCGTCCGGAGCCTTGCCGGCGGCCATTGGCCCGCCGCTGACAAAGATGGCGGGGATGTTCGTGCGCATTACGGCCATCAGCATGCCCGGCACGATCTTGTCGCAGTTGGGAATACAGACCAGCGCGTCAAAACAGTGGGCGCGCACCATTGATTCCACGCAGTCGGCAATCAGTTCCCGGCTTGGCAGGGAATATTTCATGCCGGCATGGCCCATGGCAATGCCGTCGCAGATGGCGATGGTGTTGAATTCAAACGGGATTCCACCCGCGGCGCGGATATGTTTTGCGACCAGCCGTCCGACCTGGTTCAGGTGCATGTGGCCCGGGACTATTTCGGCAAACGAATTGCAAATGCCGATGAACGGTTTTCCAATATCCTCCGCCTTGACTCCCAGGGCCCTCAACAGACTCCGATGCGGCGCTCTTTCCAGTCCTTTTTTAATCCGGTCGCTGTTCATTTGTGTTTCCTTTCTTATTGACGTAAATGCTCTTTTTTCAATAGATATGGCTTGCTAAAAAACATCCAAAGTCAAAGTTTGGCATAACCAGCCGTGGTCTTGGCAAGATAAGCTTCGCATGCCTTGATAATCACCTCTGTATCGCTTACATCATCATCAGCCGTGAGCGCATCCACTGAAGTGGCCCAATCATAGTCCGCCATCTGACGATCCTCAAACAGACGCTGCAGTTTGCGAGTGGTGTCTGCCGGAAATAAACCAGTTTTGACAAATTCCCGATTGAATGCGCCGAGAGTTTGGGCATGAGAAGAAAACGATTTTCCCTCCGTTGCAAGAACAGCGCTTAAGGCGTGAAAAACCGCATAATAGGAACATGAAGCCGCTTCTCCTGGATAGCCGGCGGAAAGTTCACGCCGCGCGGCGGACAGTTTTTCCCTGGCTTTTGTCATCATGGAGCGAAGCGCGTCAACGGATACCTGCCGCTCGGTCACAGTTCTATACCCTCCCTTTGCACGTTCCAGCCAAGGGGAGACTCTTTGACGCGGTTCCACTGATCTGCGCCATAGACTAGCGCGGCGCAAAGAGCATCCGTTCCGTTCAACATGTCTGCCCCGGTATCTACGACGGCTTCCCTCAATGTCCGATCATATTTGTCAAGGATGACAATAAAATCATAATCGGAAGAATCCGCCGCATCACCGCGGGCATGGGAGCCGAAAAGGATAATGCCCCGCACATGCCGGCCAAGTTTGTGCCGCACTTCGCCGGCATAGCGGGAAGCTACCGGCGGAATATTTCTTTTATCTCGCATCAACATAATAATCAACTCTTTGCAGTGGAGAATGATAATTGCCTTTCCGCAATCGTAACAACCAAGCGGCGAAAATTAAATTTGCGATAATCATAACAAGCGCCCGGCAAATTGGAAAGTCCAAAGAACAATAAAAAAACTTTACATTTTACGATAAAAAATATATTTTTCTAAACATGAGTTTGACAATCTTGCCGGCAAAAAAAATCACAGGCGCAGGCGTTTTGACGCTTGTCATTCTGGCGTGCTTTTTGCTTTCATCCTGCCGCCAGCAGGACATTCGGGAAGTTATGATCAAGACGCCGGGACTGAAGAACCAGGCCTGCGCCAAAATCATCCAGGACGCCTTTATGCATCAACCCGGCATTGTTTCCATCCGGCCTGATTTTCAGAAACACGAAATCGCCGTTACTTACAATTCCATGGTGATCGCCCTGAAAAATATTGAATTCACCATCGCCGCGGCCGGGTTTGACGCCAACGACACCCGGGCCCAGACCAATGCCCTCGCCGCCCTGCCGCCGGAATGCCGCTGAAGAAATGTAGAAGGCAGAATGTAGAATGAAGAAACAAAGATATAAAAATTCTGCATTCCGCATTCTTCATTCTGCATTTTCCCATGAAGTATCTGGTAGACCAGTTTGTTGATTATATCACGCTTGAACGCGGTTTGAGTCCCAATACCCGCTCGGCGTATAATTCCGATTTGATCAAACTCATTCAATTCCTTGAACGGCGGAAAATAACCACCCTGAATGCCGTCACCCGCAATGATATTCTTGATTTCCTGCTCTTTGAAAAGGACCACGGGCTCGGGGTCAATTCCATTTCGCGTCTTTTTGTGGCCGTGAAAGTTTTCTTCCGCTTTCTTCAGCAGGAGGGACTTTTGACCGGAAACATCACCGAGGTCATGGATTCGCCGAAACTATGGAAAGCGCTGCCGGCAACCCTTTCGGTCAGGGAAGTTGAGCGTTTGCTTGCCGCGCCCGAGGGCGACAAGCCCCGCGCCGTGCGCGACCGGGCGTTGATTGAAATGTTTTATGCCACCGGCCTGCGCGTCTCGGAATTATGCAACCTGACGCTTGACAATATTTATTTTGACGAAGGGTATCTGCGCTGCACCGGCAAGGGCGAAAAAGAGCGCATAGTTCCCTTCTCTGAAAAAGCGGCCTCCGCCCTGAAAAAATATATTGACAATGCGCGCGGCTCTTTTACCGCCGATCCTCAAAACCGGCATGTTTTTCTGTCGCGCCGCGGGCAAAAAATAAGCCGCAAGATGGTCTGGAAGCTGATCAGGCAATACGCGCGCAAGGCGGGCATCCAGAAGAAAATCAGTCCGCATACTCTCCGGCATTCTTTTGCCAGCCATCTTCTGGCCAATAACGCCCCCTTGCGGGTTATTCAGGAGATGCTGGGGCACGCCGATATCGCCACGACCCAGATTTACACGCACGTTGACCAGTCGCGCTTGAAATCAATTCACGAACAATTCCATCCGCGCGCCCGCGAAGAAAGGAAAACTCCAAACGCCAATTCCCAAATTCCAAATAAATTCCAATGACTGAATATTCAATGACGAAACGCATTTTTGACCGGCTAGTTGGAAAATTGGGAGTTGATTATTATTTGGGATTTGGCGCTTGGGATTTGGTCATTATATGAAATACCTTTTCCACAATCCCTACCGCAAGCTTGAAAAAGCGCTCGGCTATTCATTCCGGAAAAAGTCCCTGCTGGTAACCGCCTTGTTGCATCGTTCATTGCGTTTTGAGCGCGGAGGCAAGGTGGAAGACAACCAGCGCCTTGAATTTCTGGGCGATGCCGCCTTGTCGCTCGTGGCCGGCGATTACCTTTACAAGACCTTCCCCGACCTGCGGGAGGGGGACCTGACCATGCATCGCAGCCGCCTTACCAGCGGCAAGATGCTCGCGCAGATCGGCCAGGGCATCCAGCTCGGCGACTGGCTGCAATTGGGGAAGGGCGAACAAAAAAGCGGCGGCCACCGGCGTCCCTCCAACATTACCGACGCGTTCGAAGCCGTCATCGGCGCCGCGTACCTGGATGGCGGCATCAAGGCGGTCACCCGGATTTTCAACCGCCTGTTTCTTTTCCTGACCAAGGACATCGAAGGCTCGGATCCGATCAAGGATAATCCCAAGGGACTGCTTCAGGAAATTGCGCAGAGGAAGTGGAGATCCAATCCGCATTATCGCGTCATCAGGCAAACCGGACCGGCCCACGAACGCACTTTCTTCGTTGATGTCGAGATCGGCGGCGCGGTTATGGGCAGCGGCCAGGGCCATACCAAGCGCGACGCCGAGCAAAACGCCGCGCAGGACGCGATCAACAACCTGACGGATAAAAAAACCGGCCAGCCTTTCAATCCCGCATGACGTTGATCATCGAATGGCCGAGTTGCCGTTTCCATCCGCCGCCGGAATAACGTCCTGGCGCGCTTATTTTATTTCTCCATCAGGTAAATTGAACTTTTAATCCCGTCGAATTCCCGGGCCGCAAGCCGCGTATTCTTCCTCCATCAATCTACACATAATTACTTACACCCTTTGGGACTAATTAATAAGAAAAAAAAGCTTGCATTTACATTCGGAAAATGTTTTAGTCATTTAGTTTTAAAGGAAACAAAGGTTGAGATGTGACTTTTTTTTAGGCACAATGAACAAACGATTGTTCAAATCCGGCGCCCGGAAGATGGCGACCTTGAAGGATGTGGCCAGGCACGTTGGACTTTCCGCTTCGGTGGTTTCCCGCGCGCTCAGCCGCCGGCCGGATAAAAATGCCCGCGTGGCGCCCGGCACCATCCTGAAAATCACCGCGGCCGCCAAGGCGTTGAATTTTCACCGTAATCGGGCGGCTGAATTCATCAAGCGCGGCGCCCTGCCGACCATCGGTGTTTTTGTGCCGGAAGCGCCCAATCGTCTCATAGCGGATTTGCTGTTTGGAATCGCCGAAATTGCCCGGAAAGATGATTTCCCCTTGCAGATTGACTGTGATTTTTCACTGCCGGGGTTCCGCCGGTTCATGCGGCATAATCTTGATTTGGCCCATTCCGGAGTTATTTCATATCCAATGCTTATAACTCAACCCCAAATCGCCCGTGAAGCGGAGCGGTTCCGGGCCGGCGGCGGTAAGATCGTTTTATTGAATTGCGCCATTAAAATACCCGGTGTGCCGGTGGTGGCCATGGATGAACGCCTGGGCGGATGCCTGGCCGCCGAACGCCTCTTGGCGGGGCATTGTAAAAGTTTTGCGGTTGTGGGCGAATGCAAGGGACGCGAACTGGGTTTTGAGGAAAAACTGGCTGGGGCGGGATATGCAACGGCTAAGTTTTCAGAAAACCTGTCCAGTCTGCGGAGTCTGGTAACATCCTGCAAATCTTCCGCCAAACCGGTCGGGATTTTTGCCGTCAGCGACAAGCTGGCCCTGATAATTGTTCGTTCCGCGCGCGGCGCCGGACTGGCTGTCGGCCGTGATGTGCTGGTGGTGGGGTATGACGACCTGGAATTGGCGGAGGAGGCTGACCCGCCCCTGACTACCATTCATCAGCCTTTCCGCGAAGAAGGCCGCCTGGCGGCCCGCAAATTGATCAACCTGATTTACGGTGAAACTGAGAAGTCGGTTTTAATCAGTCCGCGTTTGGTGGCGCGGGAATCAGGATGAAAAGAAATGTAGGATTAAGAATGTAGAATGCAGAATTATTATTGGGAAGGAACAGGAAAGAATGAACAATGAAATGCGGGTTGGAATTGTCGGATGCGGAGGAATAGCGCGTTTCCACGCGGGCGCCTTCAAGGAAAATGGCGTTCAATGCGTCGGGCTGGTTGACAACAATGCCGAGGCGGCCGGAAAGTTTGCCGCCGAACTGGGCGCGGCGCGGATATGCAAGGATTACCGCGAGCTGATTGACTCGGTCAAGCCGGACATGATCAGCATTTGCACGCCGCCGTTGGCGCACGAGGAGATAGCGGCTTATGCGCTCAAGCGCAACGTGCATGTGCTTTGTGAAAAACCGCTGGCTTATGACATCCCGTCGGCGCACAGGATGCGCGCCGCGGCCCGCACGAGCCCGGCCCTGCTGATGCCGGCTTTCCGGCACAGGTTTCTGCCGGCCAATATAATGCTCCGCGATATTGTCGCTTCCGGCGAAATCGGCGACGTGGTCTTTTTCAATAATATTTTCTGTGGTCCGTGTTTTGATATGGAAAAAAAATGGTTCACGCAAAAAGCCCTGGCGGGCGGGGGATGCCTATTGGATACCAATGCCCACTCCGTTGATCTGTTCCGGTTCATCGTCGGGGAAATCAAGGAGCAGCGCGCCGTGATGCACCGGCATTTTAAGACAACCGACGTTGAGGATGCCGGGATGCTGGTCGTGAAATCCGATAAAGGCGCCCTGGGCGTAATGGAGTCTTCGTTCGTGGCCGGGTCGGGTGAGGCCTTTATTGACATCATCGGCACGAAGGGGAAGGCGCGTTATGACTATACCGACGGCGATAAAATGCGCGTCCGCAAAACCGAAGACAAGGATTGGACCGTCCGGCCGGTTAAGAAAAGCGTCGGGTTTGCCGAGGAAATAAATCATTTTCTCGGGGCCATTGCCGGAAAACATAAATTATCCTGCACGGTTGATGACGGGGTGCGGGGGATGGAAGTGATCTGCGGAGTCTATAAAAAGTAGCCATGAAGAAAGAAAAAGAGATAGCCCGCGAATCACGCGAATAGACGCGAAAGCTTCGCTCTTAATAATTAGCCTACATTCGCGTTATTCGCGGGCAAATCAAAGTCAAATCAAAATAAATAGGAGCAAAAATGAAAAAGATCGGATTCATTGATCATTTCCTGGATGAATGGCATGCCAACAACTATCCCAAATGGATCAGGGAAAGCACGTTCAAGGGCAAGTTTGACGTCTGCTACGCCTGGGCTGAAAAGGACAAGGCGGGCGGCCAGACGAGCAGGAAATGGTGCAAAACTCAGCAAGTGGAATGGGCGGGATCAAAGGAAGAATTAATAGCAAAATCCGACTGCATTATCGTCTTGTCCCCGGATAATCCGGAGCGTCACGAGGATTTGTGCCGTGGAGTTCTTTCGTCCGGAAAGCCGGTTTATGTTGACAAGACGTTTGCGCCCGACCTGAAAACCGCCAAAAAACTGTTTGCCTGGGCGGAGAAATCAAGAACGCCGATGTTTTCCAGCTCGGCCTTGCGCTTTGCGCAGGAAATCGGCGACATCCAGGCGAACAGGAAAATAACCAGGGATAATATTAAATTTGTCGCCACCAGGGGGCCCGGGCAATTCAGCAATTACAGCATTCATCAGATAGAGATGATCGTTACGCTGATGGGACCCGGGGCGAAAAGGTTGATTCATTGCGGAATCAATGGCGTGCCGGTCATAATGATTGATTATGGCAAAAACCGGCGGGCCATGCTGAGCATGATGGCCGACCATCCGTTCCAGATATCCATCCAGTATGGTGAAAACAAAGGCGTCAATATTCCGGAAGTAAAGGGGAGCTTTTTCCAGAGATTCATTGAAGAAATGCTGGCCTTTTTCGAAAGCGGCAAACCAGTTGTCCCGAAGGAAGAAACATTGGAAGTCATGGCGATCATCGAAACCGGCAGCCGGGCATTGAACAAAGCCGATAAATGGGTTGCGATTCCGAGGTAAAGTCGGCAACATGAGACGGTGATATGTCAAAAGCAAACGCGAAGGAATCTTGGTTGGATTATGCCCGGGTATTTAATGATATAAAAACAGGCGAATGCGGTTCCGTTCGTATCACCGACCTGGAGTTTCGCAAGATTTACGAAACACCGCAGGGGCCGAAATGGTGTTGCTGGGTTCAGGCCTGGTTCACGCCGCGCGGTTCGCTTCGGATAAGCTTTCATGCCATTGAAGGCGGTTCCTCGGAGATGAAGCCGGATTACAAATGGGAGTATGCCAATCCGAAGGATTTGAAGGAAAACGGCCTTGCCCACAACTACCGTTATCTGGAGTCATCGGACAACGGTCGCTCTTGGAATATGTTGAAAACCGAGAATGCGGCAGATGTTGCGGTAGTCAAAATCGATCCCAAGATTTATCTGGACGACAAAACCTTGCTGGGTATCGGCGGCATATGGTGCGCTTGGGACGAAGTCCTCCAAACCCACAAGCGGGTTGGCCAGACCGTGTCGGCCTTGTCGCGCGACGACGGAAAAACCTGGGAACAGACGGTTTTTCTTAACGATCCCTCCCGATGTTACTCGTTCTGGTGCCATCCTAAATTATTAAAGGATGGCACGATCGTCCTGCCGGCGTATGGAAAATTGGAGCGGAAGCATGGGACGGAATGGGAGGGAACGACGGATGCGTTCCTGTTTTTTTCAACGACCGGCGGACGGTCCTGGTCGGAGCCGTTACTGTTGGCAAAGGGCTTGCCGACGCTGACGAATGATGAGCCGGAAGTGGCGGAACTGGGGAATGGCGAGCTGCTGGCGGTATTGCGGCACAGTGACCCGGCAAAAGCCGGGACGCCTGATGTCTACGTCAATTGCGGCCAGGTCATCGTGCGCAAGACTGCCGGGCGCTGGGCGGCCGGCCCGTTGACGCGGACAAATATGGGGTTCCGGGGATTTCCGGCGTTGCTGAGAACCCGGTCCGGGATTTTGATTTGCGCCGGTTCCGGCAATCAATACAACTTCAGCCTTGACGAGGGCGCGACCTGGAGCGCGACGCAAATCATAGCGGATCCGGTCTGCAACCGGCACAATCATTATCCAAGGTTGATGGAATTGCCGGATGGCCGGATTATGTCCATTTATCACTATGGCAATCATTGGCCCTTTCCGCCGCCCGAGGACCAATATATTGCCTGCGCGATTTTTAACGTTTGCACATGAATTTGAGAAAGGATGAAAAACATTCATAACTTTCTTTGACGGTAACTCTGACAAAAATCGAAAATCAGCTCGGCAATAGTTGGTTCCGCGCAAAATCAAGGAGGATGAATTGTGACAGCATCAGTTAGTCGCGTGGTTCTTGTCGGCGGGAGGAATGAAAATGAATTCTTGCGGATTTTTAAGGAATGGCATATTCCCGTTGATATCGTGTCATTGGGCGAATTCCTCAAGGTCGAGCCGGAAGAATATACGGCATTGTTTTTTATGCCGGGTTATTCGGAATGGGATAAGGATCTGTCGTTTAAATATGAAATACTTAAAATGCTTAAGCGTTTCCTGGATTTAAACAGGGGATTTTATGCCGAATATATCCAGGCGGACGATTATTTGCTGACAGACGCCTTTCGTTTTAAACAAAACTATCCTCCTCGGCCGGTCGGATTGGAGCGAGTTTTTGTTTCGGCAAGTCATTATATTACGAATGATTTTCCGGAATTGGCGGTCCTGCCGGTGAGGAATTGTTCATTTCTGCCCGGTCAAAGACGGGCAAGCGTATTATTGGCTTTTGCGACATTTTTGGGCACCTATCGGGCCTTTGATCTGCCGCCAGTGATCTCGGCTGGTGAAGGTTATGCGGATTGCGGTGATTATCTGTCCCGGGATATCTGGCCGGCATTGCTTTCCCTTGAAGGCAAGACACCCGTGGCCGGCAAAAGCGGAATTACTTTTGAGGAAAACCGCCGGTTGTTTGCCACTTTTGAACTCTCGCGCTTTCGTGAAAAGAATTTCCCGCTGGCGCATCATTGGGAACGGCTGGCGCGCCGCATTGTACTGCATCTCCTTTTGCCCGGGGAACGGACCAGGCATGAGCGCCATCTGCTTCCCTTGAATCTTGAGGCCGCGCGCCGGCGGAAACAAGCCGATGCGGGATTGACGGCTTCGAACCGGGAAGCCAGATACCGCGAAGCGCTTGATCGGGTCATGGGATGGTTCCTGCGTTCCGGCGTCATGCGGGCTTCCGATGGAACACGGGGCGTTTACGAAGGATTCCGTTCCCATGATCACAAGTTGATTCCAGTTCTCCGTTCGGACTGCAACGCGGAAACGGCGCTGGCCTTCTTGCTATATGGCCGCCTGACTGGCAAACGCCGGTACGGTAAAATTGCGGAGAATATTTTTGCGTTTCTGTGGAAAAGAGGATGGCAGGACCGCGACCGGTCGCATGCCGCGTTTGGGCTGTGGAAATTCTACGATGATTTTGCGCCTTACGCGGTGCGCGTCTATCCGAACGACAACGGCGAGGTCGGCCGCGCCTTGTTTCTATTGCACCGATACACCGGCCGGGAGCAATACCGGGAATCGGCCCTGCTTACCGCGGAAAAATTCCTTCAACTGCGCATCCATTGCAAAAAAACGTGCCTTTGGGGGGAAGAAATCAACCGTCTCGGTGTGAAGGAATATGTCCGCCAGATGGAAAAAGCGGGAGAATATGCCGGCCATCTTTTCCATGCTGACCCGGGAATACTTTTCCTGTATGCCTATCAGGCCACAAAAGACAAGCGATACTTGGACGCCGTCCAAGCGACGTTTACTTCCCGAAGTCCGCAGGATTTGTTTCTCCTTGCATTTGCATTCACCGTAACCGGCGACCGTATCTATCGCGTATTGCTTCGCAAGGCGGTTGCAAAGCTTGCCGAGGAACAGATGCCATGCGGCGCATTTCTTCCATCGCGCCAAGCGCTGAAAGGCATAAAAATGACAAACCGGTTTTACGGTTTGGCGGAGGTGGATGTCCGTCACGCTATTGACGAACCCATCACCGACCAGCTTTATATAAACAGCAAGGCCGCGTTAAACCTTTACTCGGCTTATTATGCGACCGGAGAAGCCCGATACAACCGGATGTTCCTGAAGGTCATGGATTTTCTCGTAAAAATACAGTTGCACAGCGCCGATCCGCGCTTGGACGGCGCATGGATGCGCGCATTTGATTGCAAAAATTGGGATTATTACGGCTCCAATGGAGACATTGATTGGGGGCCGTATTGCATTGAAAGCGGATGGAGCAACTCCTGGACGGCCATTGCCTTGGCGCTCTACCTGCAGAAAAAGTCGCTGATCGAAAATATTGCGGTTTGAATCGCGATGATAAAAAGGTTGAATGATTTTTGAAATGGGGTGTTTACTGTCCGGAGGGAGGAGATAATCCCCGCGATCTGCGGATTGCATGCAACATAACCGAATAAGTTTTTAAAATAAACAAAGGAGTAAAAAATATGCGAAAAATCATTGTTATGGCGGTTTCATTGTTGATGCTTTATGCGGCATCGGGTGAACCTGTAACAAACGCCTTGGAAGTGAATGTTCGCGACGGGACAAAGGTGTTCACGCGCGGCGGCAATGTTGAATTTGAATACCGGATCAATATTGCGGAAACAGGTAAAACCGCCCGGATCGGCTACCAGATTGAAGACCTTTTCAACAGGGAGTTGGTATATAGTAATGAGATTTCGGTTGCCCTGGAAGCGGGCAAGCCATCCGCCGGGACGATTCAATACCCCCTGGCGCGGGTCGGTCAGTTTCAGTCGCGTTTTGCGTTGGGAATTGATGGAAAAGAGATTAGTGTAAAAGAAATAAAATGCTCGGCTGTCGCGCCCAAACCGGTTCCTATGGCGGAAGATTCGCCGTTCGGGCTTTTTGTTCATGGTGCGTTTGTTCCAAAAATAACCGATAAAGCTGGTTGGCGTCAAATCACCGACTTGGGGATTAGGTGGCTCTTCTACTCCGCCTTGTGGGGTGCCAGCGAGGATAGCAAAAAAATGGTTGATTTCTTGACAAAGGACTGCGCTTTAAACCTGCAAACGTATTTTTGGATGAGTCCGGGGAGCTGTCCGAAGGCCTATTCTCAGGAACGCCTGGATTTTTATAAAAAAGGCCCTGTAAAAAGCGGCGGTTTCCCAATGCCTGACCCGGAAATATACGCGCAGCATTTTTCGGAGGCGGCGGCAGCATTCAAGGGAAAAGTAAAAACCTGGGTTATCTTTGATGAGCGAAATGGCCCTTGGGGACAGTCGGATGACAAAGAATATAAAGAAAGATACATGGAAGACTACGTAAGCCTGATGAAGGCCGCTTATCCTGCAGGTAAGAAAGCAGACCCGGACTGCATGATAACACTTAGCACTTTGGCGTGGGTATATAATGGTGGAGGTTTCCTAAGGGAATATTTTAAACGAGGCGGTGCCTCTGACGGGATTATGAGCGCCGCCGATAGCATCCCGGCGATTCGGAAGATTCAGGAAGAGTTTGGCATCAAAAAACTGTTTATGGGGGGTTATACCGGCGGCGCTGTAAATACCGACGGACGGAAGAAAAACCCCATTCTTGCAGAAAGCAAACAGGCGGCAGAACTTGCAAAAGAGGTGGTTTCGATGCTGAAGGCGGGGATGGAAAGATTCTTTGTTTACGTCTATACGGACAACGGTGAAGGCGACGGGTCTTTTGGCCTGTGTGACTGGGGAGAGCCCCTTACGGAATTTGCGCCCCGTTTTGCCTACCTTGCCTATGCCAATCTCACTCGCATACTTGACGGAATGAAGTTTCAAAAAAAGATAGATTCGGCCAAGGAGCTGAGCCTCTATGCTTTCCGGAAGCCGTCCGGGGACGGAGTCCTGGCGGTTTGGAGCATAGACGGGGAATCACATACCCTGGATTTCAGCGTAACACAACCGGTAAAAGTGGTGGATCTGTTGGGCGGGGAGACAACTCTGCAACCGTTCGAGGGAAGGATTACCGTGACGATATCCGGCAATCCGGTATATTTATGCGGAAAACTGGATACGGACACCCTGAAAGTATCGGAAAGTTCTTTAAATATTCGCGGCAAGGGGATGTTCCGGGAAGGACGGGGAGAGGTTGTGATGTCGTTATCCAATTCGGTGTCTTCCCAGGCCATCAGGCTGGCGGCCAGAGAATCATCCGACTTTGCAATCTCTCCCGCGGAGCAGACGCTGAAGAAGGACCAGAGCGCAATCTTC
>Ga0074199_1000313_pt1 | contig 87387 bp, 81 predicted proteins | sample EPASupsiteSAE347_FD_64528 | JGI IMG/M metagenome (GOLD analysis project Ga0074199, IMG submission 64528) | Bioremediated contaminated groundwater from EPA Superfund site, New Mexico - Sample SAE3-47 | ecosystem: Environmental > Aquatic > Deep subsurface > Groundwater > Contaminated ... | reverse complement strand
ATCGTTTAGTACCGTTTCAATGATCCCGATATCCCTACTTGCGTAGTTGGATTCGTAGAATGATTTTATTTTATCTGTAATATATTCACGGGATATCTGTGTTGAGTTGATGGTCAATGGTTTTACCCAACCGTACTGTAATATGAAGACCTGATCAGCAATTATATACCACTTTTTGTAAAAAAAGTAACGTTAACCCTTTCGTTTCAGATAAAGAAGATAATAGTTTTTGAAAGCCACACCATAAACGATAACAGTTAGCAGGATACTTATCGTTAAAGATACGTAAACCCTCCCAGCCATGATGTATTTTAAAAGAAAAAGCAGCCCGAGAAGGATAAGCCCGGCCGACAAAGATTTTATTATATCCCTCATGGTTTTCCTCGCTAACCGGTAATGGATTTTTTTCTTCATTAATATGAACAGCATGACAAAATTGTAAAAGGAGACAATGGAAGTGGCAAGGGAAATGCCGAGGTTGCCGAAAGGGGCCATGAGTGTTGCTGCAAGTATTGCGTTTATTGCAATTGATGTTATGCCGATGATGGCAGGTGTTTTCATATCGTGGAAGGCATTAAAGATTCTCACGAGAGAGATTGACAGCGCATAAAAAAGGAGCCCTGTGCTGTAACCGAAGAGCGCCCTGTTTGTAAGAAGTGTTTCTTTTGCTGTAAAGGCCCCCCTTTCGTAGAGGATCTTTATGCAGGCATCGCCCATGGAGCAGAGAAAAATCGATGCAGGGATAAGCGTAATACTGAGCAGGACTATTGAACTGTCTATATTTGCATAAATGCCTTTCCAGTCATCCTTGTGGTAGAGCCTGGATAGTTTCGAGAATGTGACCGTATAGATTGGAACGGCAAAAAGGCTGAATGGAAGTATGAAAATACGGAAGGCATACGAAAGGGAGGCCACTTCCCCCTGCGGGAGATACGATGCAATGATTCTTCCAACGAAACTGTTAATCGGAACAATAGATGTAGCGATAAGGGCGCCCAGAAAAAGCCTTTTTGCCTGCCATACCGCAGGGTGGTTTAAAATAAGTGAAGTTTTGTATCTGATATTGAGCTTTCTCAGGTACGGATACTGTACCGCAATCTGAAGAATTGAACCGATGGTAACTCCTATGGCAAGACTGTATATGCCGTATGTTTTGCTTAAAAACAGCGCCGCCAGAATAAATACTATATTCCAGAGGATTCCCGACATTTCAGGGGCCGCAAAATGTTCCTTTGCATTGAGAAAAGCCTTGATGACGGAAAGTATTGTATGGAGGCTGATTACGGGTATCATGATGATAAACAGTTTTTTTGTAATATCTTTTGTTTCAGGGGTAAATCCCGGGGCTATTATATCTATGATGATCGTGCTGAAGATAAAAAATATCAGTGAAACGAAGATAGTCACAATAATGGAGAGATTGATGAAAGTGGAATATATTTCGGAGTATTCTTTATCATCATGCAAATATTTTGTGCAGACAGGGACAAGAAAAGCGCTTGTTGCTCCCGAAAAGAAAAGGGTTTGTATCAACTCGGGGAAGTTGAACGCCACTATAAAGGCATCCACCAGCAGTGTTGCACCGAAAAGATAAGCTTGTACCGCCTCCCTTACATACCCGAGGGGTCTGCTTATCAAGGTGATCATCGTGATTACTGACCCTTTTTTGATTATATCGGTTGCGGGGTTTTTACCGGACACTTCTTCAGATATTTTCTCGTTCAATATTTTTTCTCTTAACTATTTTGCGCAATTTGTTGAGTGCTTTTTGCTCTATCTGTCTTATCCTTTCCCGTGTAACGCCAAATATCTTTCCTATAGCCTCAAGCGTTTGCGGTTCTTCTTCATCAAGTCCGTATCGCATTACGATGACCTTCTTTTCATCATTTGTCAGTGCATCGAGCCATGAAGCTACCTCTTCAACCCTCTTTACATGTTCAAATGCCGATAAAGGTTCTTCAAAAGATGTGTTCGGCAGGATGTCTTCTAATGTGAGTTTACCATCTTCATCAATGAGTGTTTCGAGGGAGTAGGTCCTGATTACCACGGAAAAAAGGTTTTTTACAAATTCTACGGAAAGGCCTGTCTGGCGGGCTATATCCTCGGATGTCGGTTCATTCTCTCCCCTTTCCGTATAGCTGTTTATGGTTTTGGATATCTTGTTGATTCTTGATGAGATATGTATCGGCAATCTTATCGTTCTTGAATAATTGGCTATTGCCCTTTCAATGGACTGTTTTATCCACCACGTTGCGTATGTGGAGAATCTGCAGTTCCTCGCTGCATCATATTTTTCAACGGCTCTTAACAATCCGATGTTGCCTTCCTCGATGAGGTCAAGTGTGGAAACCCCTTGATTTGTATATTTTCTTGAGATTTTTACGACGAGCCTAAGGTTGGCTTCTATAAGCTTTCGTCTTGCGTCGGTATCACCCAGGGCTATCTTCCTGGCATATTCCAACTCTTCTTTCAGGGACAGGATGGGGAGTTTTCTGAGTTCATTCAGGTACAGCTTTTCTACCTGAAATTCTTCATAGTAAGGAAGGTTATACTGTTTCTCTTCATCCTTCAGTTTTTCCACCCCTGTTCCCCTATAAGTTTCACAAATCTACACCCGCCGTAATTTTCCTTGCTGAATGAATCTCCATCCTCCCTTGTGTATACTATCAAATCCTGTATAAATTCTTCCCCGACAGGAATAACAAGTCTTGAACCGGGTTTTAACTGTCCGAGAAGTTTTTTTGGCGCAATAGGGGCGGCGGCAGTGACGATAATGCCGTCAAACGGGCTGTATTCTCTCCAGCCCAAAGTGCCGTCAGTGATTGTTATGATGATATTCGTATAATTAAGATCATCCAGCGTTTTTCTTGCCCTTTTAGCAAGCGCCGGTATTCTTTCGATGGAATATACCTGCTCTGCGACCTCTGCGAGTACTGCTGTCTGGTAGCCTGAACCTGTCCCTATTTCGAGGATTTTTTCAGTCCCCTTCAGCTCAAGCAGTTCTGTCATCAGGGCAACAATGTAAGGCTGAGAGATTGTCTGTTTTTCGCCAATGGGGGAGGGATAATCTTCGTATGCTTGCGGCCACAGGGCTTCGTCGAGGAAGAGGTGCCTCGGCACCTTTTTCATGGCATTAATAACCCTCATGTCTTTTATGCCCCGCGGTACAATCTGGGTTTCTACCATTTTTATTCTTTTGCCTGCATAATCATTGAGTATCATAGCGAGAGTTCTTTAGCTTTTTTTGCTGCCTTTTCAACTGCTTTTATTATATTTCCCTTGAATGCTTTTTCTTCGAGATGTGCAAGCCCGGATATGGTAGTGCCGCCGGGGGATACAACCATCTCTTTTAATATTGTAGGGTGCAATCCCTCTTCTTCAAGCATCTTCAGGGTGCCTTTCACGACCTGAAAACTGAGTAATTTTGATTTATCCCTCGGGATGCCCATCTTTACACCGGCATCTATCATTGCTTCCAGGAAGAGCAGGAAAAAAGCCGGCCCGCTTCCCCCCATGGCAGTAACGGCATTCATGAGCTCTTCGCCTATCTCGATTGTTTTTCCAAGGGGCGCCATGAACCTCCGGACTTCTTCAAGTTCATTTTCATCTACCAGACTGTTGCAAGTTAAGCCCATCATGCCTTCTCCAACTTTTACGCAGATATTGGGCATTATTCTGATTATTTTTGCAGGTTTGCCGATGGCAGCCATTATATTGGAAATGGTAACGCCGGCCATGATTGATATGAAAACCGTACTTTCATTCATGTATGAAGCGATATTCTTTATAAGGTTTTTTGAATCCTGCGGCTTTACGGCAAGGATGATATATTTTGCCTGCCCCATCAGCTCTTCAGGTTTTTTTGTTATCTTTATATTGTATGTCCTTTTTATGAAATCAGCCCTTTCCTCTTTTACCTCCGAGCAGATCATGTCATCTTTTCGCGTGTTGTTTTTAAGGAGGGATTTAAATATTGCTTCCCCCATATTGCCCAGTCCTATAATCCCGATCTTGTCCAAGTATTGTTCCCCCTGCTTTTTGTTGTTTATATCGTTTTTTGTTGTAATTTTACCGTTTTTATAACAGATTAGATAGGAAATTTTAAAGTTAAATTTATTAGAGCAAAAAAGTTATCCGTTAAATGCGGTTTTTGCCGGCTCTCACCTTGCCGTCGGTCTTGTTTCGAGCATTGCCAGGGTTTCCAGATGGGATGTGTGGGGGAAAAGATCAAAGGGAATACATTCAGGTATTGTATAACCGTTTTTCGAAAAATCCTGTAAATCTCTTGCAAGTGTGGATGGGTTGCATGATACGTATGCAATTTTTATTGGATTAATCTTATAAATGAGTTGTAAACCTTCTTTGCTTATACCTTCCCGTGGCGGATCAATAACAAGAAGGTCAATATCATTTAATTGAAGGTTTTTCAGCATATCTTCGACCCTGCCTTCATAGAAAGTGCAATTATTGATACCGTTAATGCGGCAATTTTCTTTTGCGTTAATGATGTTTGTATGTGATGAATCGATTCCAATGACTTCCCTCGCATGATGTGAAAGAAAAAGTTCTATCGGGGCGATGCCGCAGTAAAGACCCAATACCTTTTTATTGCCGTCAAGCCCTGAGAGTTCGGCTAATGTTGTGTATAATAGACTTGCAGCCGCAGGATTGGGTTGGAAGAAGGATTCAGGGTATATCCGGAAACTGAGTTCGCCAAGGGCATCTTCAATACATGGTTTTCCGAAAATGTGATATTTTTTAACATAGTTGATAACATCTCCGGGCCGGTTGTTTACGACCCTGTAAAGGCTTTTTATGTTCGGTATTTCCCGGGTCAGTATTTGCCAGAGCCCTGACATATCAGGCAGTTTTCCATTAGTTGTTTCGATGATTGTCATCAATTCGCCGGTTGATTTTGCTTCTCTCAGAATCAGATGCCTCAGAAGGCCTCTTCCTTTAACATGACTATAGGCTGAAAGACGATATTTATTTGCAAACCCTTCAAAGAGCAGTATGATTTTTTCAGTTTTTTCACTAAAGACGACACATTTCTTGAGAGGCGCCACATCCCGCGTATAATTTCCCGATAATGGGACCCGTTTTCGCATTCCCAGGATGGCGCCATGCTTGTCTTCACCAAAGGCAAGCTCTATTTTACTTCTGTAGTAGTATCTGTCCGGTGAGGGAACAATAGGTGAGATTTTGATGTCGTCAATATCTATTCTACCAATCCTTTTCAAGGTTTCTTTCAGATAATTTTCTTTAATTTGGAGCTGCTTTTCGTACAGGAGGTTTTGCATGGTGCAGCCGCCACAGTCAGCAAAATGGGGACATGGTGGGGTTAGCCTGAAAGGGGAGGGGGCTTCAATTTCCAGAAGCTCACCGTGTGCTGATTTTCTGTTTTGCTTAACTATCTTTACTTTAACCCGGTCACCCGGAACGCTGTCAGGGACGAAAATCACGAAACCATCCCTTTTTGCCACACCATAACCGTCAGGGAGGGCAATGTCTGTTATTTCAACTGTAAACGGCTCATTGCTCATTGCTCATAGTCCATGGTTCACAGCTGATAGCTTACAGCAAAAGCATTCACGCAGCCGCTTATGCAATTTAAGCTTGATAAAGCCTGATGAATTCAGAGGGTCAATCATGTACGATTTATTCATTATTTGTTGTCCTCTGAAATGTTACGGAGAAGGTTGTTCCTCCGGAATTTTTACAGTCTTCGGCAGATTTACAATGTAGACATTTTGAAATATTGCCCGGACAGATATCCTGGTCAGTGGGGATATATATGCACCTTTGACTTTTGTAGGATATATCAAAACCAAATCGCCGCCCGTTGATTTTCATCCTGAGGAGCTCAAGTCCTTTTCCACCGGCGCCGAAATCGTAGGGTTTTTTAGAGCTGTATAGCTCGGTTTCCTCCGTATGGAATAGGCCATCGAATATGTATTGTTGATTATCTTCTGTAATTCCAATACCGTAATCCGTAACATGAAGCCATATTCTGTCTTCTTTCTGTTCCGTCGTAATTGTAATAAATCCGGTATCGGGAGTATTTTCGATAGCGTTTTTTACAAGGCCTTCGATAATATCTCTTAAAATAACCGGGTCTATAGAAACGAAAAGAAAATTTTCTCCTTCTAAATGAAACTGAATATTCCTATGGGCTGCGAGATGTTTTATCTTTTCCATAACAGACTGGACAAAGGGGAACAGATCGATTGATTGGAAATTCTGTGTATTGCCGGAAAGATGCTGCCCTGTCCATTTTTTGAGTGATTCCCAGTGAAAACGGATATCGGGCGGGATTTCGGACAAAACCTCCATCCTGCTCCAGATGCGGTCAAGTTCATCGAGGACGACGAGTGCCTCTAATTCCTGTGACACATTAAAAATTTCATCGGTTTCTTTCGAAAGGTTGAAGAGCCTCTCCAGGTTTCTCTCCAGAGGTTCAATGAGTCCCTGAAAGTTTGTTATGAGCGACATCCCCTGAAGCTTGCGTTTCAGGATTCTGATGTTGCCCTGAATAACGGCCAGCGGAGTCTTAAGCTCGTGTGAAATATGGTTAACGGCTTTGGTTTTTGCCCTGTTAAGGTTTTCAAGCTCTTTATGGGATTTTGTCAATGCATTGTGTGCCTGTATTCGTTCCGTAATGTTTTCAAACGTGATGATATGCTCACCTGTTAATAGTCTTACAGGAATAAAATTAATGGTTTTTATGGTACTGTCCTTGCATGTAACATCAAATGTCCTTGGCGTTTTTTCGCCCGGTCTTATATTTTTTACATCATCCACCCAAGCCTTAATTGCCTGTTTTCTGTATTTTGTGTCGGGGTATGCCTTCTTAAACCATGCCTTCCCATTGGGAACATCCCTTAAGGTGTAGCCTAAAATATCTGTAAACTTCGGGTTTATGTAAGTAAAGTTCCCTGTATTGTCAATCATGGCTATACCGAACGGGGCATCCTCGGAAAGGGTTTGGAACCTGTTCCGTTCGTTACGTAAAGCGTCTTCGGCAATTTTTCGTTCTGTAATGTCTCTCAGGTAAGCAAGGTAAACAGGTTCACCACGAAACGTGGTGCTTGTGGCAGAAACCTCTATATAGATTGTTTTTCCATTTTTTGTGATACCCTTAAATTCATAGCTCGACGGAACAGGCTCGCCTCTCTGCCTTTTTTTGTTAATGCCGGTTACCATTTCGAGGTCATCAGGATGCACTATCTTCATGATCGGTTTTCCGATAATTTCTTCAGGTTTTTCGTATTCGAATATTTCAACAAATCTTCTGTTGACATATTGGTTTAAGTTTCCCTGAAGTATGGCAACGCCGTCGTTGGAATGTTCAATCGCTGTCCTGTAGCGCTCTTCGCTTTCCATTAACGCCTTTTCAGCCGTTTTACGCTGTGTAATATCCTGCATGGTACCTTCGAAATAGAGAATTCTTCCATCCTTATCCTTGACGGTTTTAACGTTAATCGAAATCCAGTGAAGGCTTCTATTTTTTCTGTACATCTGAACTTCAAAGTTCTGGACTGCGCCATATTTACTGAGGAGGCTCGCCAGCTCCAGGCGATTTTCAGGGTCTACATATAGTTGTTGGGCCATGTCGTTAATCGAGTTCATGAGATCTTCCGGTGAATCATATCCATGGATATGAGCGAGGGAAGGGTTGGCGCTTATGAAACGCCCGCCGGGGCTTGTCTGGAAAATCCCCTCTGACGCATTCTCAAAGATGTTTCTGTATTTCTCTTCGGTCTGGCGGAGGACAGCTTCGACCTCCTTCAGTTCGGCTTCTGATCTTTCGAATTCGATAACGCATCGTTTCAGGCTCGCCAGTTCGTTGATAAGTTCTTCTTTTGTCAGATTCTCGTAATTCATAATTGGATGCCCCGTGAAGCCCTGCCTGTCATTATAAGATATTTTTCGGGTTTTGAAACGTTTTTCTCTCGCACAAATTTTTGTAGGTTTTACCCTGTTCCGAGAAGCTTGATATTAAACATTTTGACAACTTTTTGGATTTATTATACATTAAACGCAAATATTGCCGATATTTGCATAAAAAAGGAGAACAAAATAAATTTATCTCTCGCAGAGTTCACAGGGAACACAGAGTTTTTTATATTATTTTGCCGTGAATTATGAGACTGCTTAATGCATGGCAATTCCACAGCCTGATTTTATTGACTTCTCTTAAAATCAGGCTGGAAACAAAAGATGCTCTCTGCGAACCCTGTGGTCTCGAACGACCGAAGGGAGTGGGCGAGAGAAAAGGATTTGGATGTATTTTGACAAAACCTAAACGCGACAAAGGGGCGATTAATGAGTTTGGAAATTACGGAATTATCGATTCCGGAGTTTATAAATTCTAAAATTTCAGCGTTTGATTCTCAAAAACAGGTGAATATGAAAACAATTGAATGGGATTGCTTAATTCTTATTATGTATAAAGATAAAAAATACCTGAAAAAGATATCTCATGGACAGGCTTTTCATGGGAAAGGCGGTATCCTGAACTATTCGGAGTTGATTGGGAGAACCTACGGCATGAGGGTGGGGCAATACGAAATCTTTGAGCCGTCTCTGGAAGATATTGTCATGTATGGGCTGAAAAGGGAGACCCAGATAGTGTTTCCGAAAGATTCCGCCTTTATTTGTTTCAAACTGGGTTTGAAAAACGGCTCAAAGGTCCTTGAAATAGGTACAGGAAGCGGTGTGCTTACCTTCATGTTTTCGAGATTAGCAGGTCCGCAGGGCAAGGTTGTTTCTTTTGAAAAAGAGGAGAGACATTATAAAAATGCAAAGAGGAATATGGAACGTTTTGCCGAATGGGACAATGCGGAACTCTATCATAATGAGGAAGTAGACTGCCCTGAGGATGAATTTGACGCGGCCTTCATTGATGTGAGGGAACCATGGATGTACCTCGAAAAAACATATAGCCTCTTAAAAGAAAGCGGGTTATTGGGTATGATAGTTCCTACAGCAAACCAGATCTCGGATATCTTAAGGGAGGCGCCCGTATTTTTCGGCGATATTGAGGTGCTTGAGATTATGTTAAGAAAATATAAAACAGTTGCGGAAAGGGTAAGGCCAAACGACAGGATGGTTGCCCATACAGGGTATCTTGTGTTCGGGAGAAAGCTGAGAGCCGAGAACCGGGAACTGCAAGCTTGAAGCTAATTAAGCCTTTTTTCTTTATATAATAGTGAAAATCGTATAATTATGATGTATAGATAACAAGGCTTTACACTGAAAGAGGAGGCTGGCATGTCCCTTTTGTTTATTCAAAACTGGGATGTTATTCAAGGCAAAGAAGACGAATATGTACGTTATGTGAATGATGTATACCTTCCGGAAATAATAACCCTTGGCTTTATCCCCGTTGGGGGGTACTACGTTGAAGTGGGGTTTGGCCCGAGAATTCTTGCTGTATTTGCTTCGGAAAGCCTGGACGATATTTCAAAAATCATTACCGGTGAAGCTTTCAAAGATATCACCCTGAACTTGAAAAATGTTGTATCTAACCTCAGGAATACCGTATTGGAGTCCACCGGAGCGGTAAAACGGGGAAGATACCCCATCCAGAAAGGGGTGTGGAAGTATAATCAGTATTACGACTTGAGGCCCGGGATGAAAAGTGCATACGCGGATTTTGTTATTAACGAATACCTGCCTGCAATGCAAAAAATTGACTATGTGGAAGTAACGGGCAGTTGGAACGTAGTTCTTGGTGGTTTTTGCGAGATTGTTGCCGAATTTACCTTCAAAGACCCTGAAGATGTTGGCCGTTTACTGAAAAATGAAGAGTTCCGGAAAGTTACACGTAAGTTGAAAAGGGAGTTTGTTACTAACTATGCAAACCGTATATTAAGAAGCACAGAACGGTTTGATGAACCAAAGTGGTTCAGGCTGTAATGGACGTACACATTTTTCACTATAGTGAATTTATGTGGCCGTTGCAGTTAATCCATTGTATTTTTTAACTATTTAGGAGATGCTGTTTTTGTTGAACTATAAAAAGATGCTGCAATCTACAGTATTGACGACAGTTAAGATAATGCTCATGATAGAGAACAAGTATTTTACAATATAATATTGACAATAATTTTGTAATTGTGCTAAAAAAAGCATTGCCGATCTTACAAACAGTTGGCAGGATGAATGAATATGGATACCATTAACCTTAGCAGCAACGTTGATTGGAATTTTATAGAAGAGGTTGCAAAAGAAAGCGGTCAGAACCCTTCGTTGTGTTACCAATGTGGTAATTGTACGGCAGGTTGCCCTTATACCCAATATTTTGATTATCCGGTAAGCCAGGTCATGAGATTACTTCAGGCAGGTCAGAAGGATGCCATATTGACCTCAAAGTCGATCTGGCTCTGTGCTACCTGCGAAACATGCACAACAAGATGTCCCTGCGAGATAGATGTTGCCCACATAATGGATACCCTCCGTATTATAGCCCGCAGAGAGAATAGAGTATCGGAAAAGGACATTAAACTATTTTATGATTCCTTCCTTGATTCGATGAAACAGTTTGGAAGGATATACGAAGTCGGAATCCTTCTTTCCTATAATATCAAATCAGGCCACTTTCTCGCAGACTCGGATTTAGGACCGAAAGTCATGAGCCACAACAAGATTCATTTCTTCCCGAAAAAGATTAAGGGCAGGGATGAAGTGGCAAAGATTTTTGAAAGATTTCAAAATAAGGCTAAAAAACATGGTTGATCAAAAATACGCTTATTATGCAGGCTGTTCCCTCGAAGGGACGGCAAGCGAATACGATGCGTCAATGAGAGCTGTCCTCAAAGAGCTGGATGTGAATTTCAGAGAACCTGATGACTGGAGTTGCTGCGGTTCAACGCCGGCACACACGGTAAACCATGTCTTTGCAGCCGCCCTTGCCGCAAGAAACCTTGCTTTGGTTGAAAAAATAGGTCTCAACACGATTATTACGCCATGTCCATCCTGTATGATGGCATTTAAAAAGGCACAATATGGAATGACAAAGAGTGAGTCATTCAAAAATGAGGTCAATGAACTCCTCGACGAGCCTTATGAATGCAGCGTTGAATCCAAGTCGGCGCTTCAGGTGATATATGAAGATATCGGCCTTGATGCTGTCTCCCGAAGGGTTACACATGCCCTGCCGGGCCTTAAGGCGGCGCCTTATTACGGATGTATTTTGAACAGGCCGCCTGAAGTAGCAAAATTTGATGATCCTGAAAACCCGATTTCCATGGATAAAATACTTTCTTCTGCAGGGGTTGAGGTGTCCGATTTCGCTTTTAAGCTTGAATGTTGCGGAGCGGCCTTCGGTGTTGCAAAGAGGGGGATGGTAAATCAGCTCACATATAAAGTATTGTCAATGGCCCTTGATTCCGGGGCAAATTGCATTGCGGTTGCATGTCCTCTGTGTCAGCAGAACCTTGATCTTCGCCAGGGCCAGGTGAACAGCACCATGGGTTCCGGTTTTAATATTCCAATTCTTTATTTTACACAGATACTTGGTCTTACCTATGGCCTTTCTCCGAAAGTACTGGGAATGGAGAAACTGATCGTCAGCGCTGACCGGATAATCCGTTCAAGGATCACCGTTGAAGAACAGAAGAAGATTAAAGAAGCTGAAGCGCAGGCAAATGCTAAAAAGCCGGAGAAAAAGGCAGTTAAAGAAGAAACGAAACCGGAGGAGAACGAATAGATGCGGGTCGGCGTATTTATCTGCCACTGTGGAAACAATATTGCGGGAACGATTGACGTAGCAAGAGTCGCCGAAGAGACGAGAAAGCTGCCGGGTGTTGTCTATGCAACGACCTATATGTACACATGTTCCGAGCCGGGCCAGGAAGAGATTCAAAAGGCTATAAAAAGTGAAAATCTTGACAGGGTTGTTGTTGCTGCCTGTTCGCCGCGTATGCATGAGCTGACATTCAGGCGTACCGTAGCAAAGGCGGGTTTGAACCGTTACTTCTTTGAACAGGCCAACATCAGGGAACATGTATCATGGGTCGGCGAAGACAAGGAATCAAACACAGGTAAAGCAATAGAAATAGTGAGGATGGCTGTTGAAAAGGTAAAACAGAACAAACCTCTTTATTCCACATCTTTTAAAGTTAATAAGAGAGTCCTCGTTATCGGGGGTGGCGTGGCAGGCATGCAGGCGGCTCTTGACTGTGCCGACGGCGGCCTCGAGGTGCTTCTTGTTGAAAAAAGCCCCAGTGTGGGCGGCATGATGGCTCGCCTCGACAAAACATTCCCCACCATAGACTGCTCGATCTGTATTCTTGGCCCGAAGATGGTCGATGTGGCACAGCATGATAAAATTAAACTTTACGCATATTCAGAGATAGATGAGATAAAAGGTTATGTAGGAAATTACCAGATCAAAATCCGTAAAAAAGCAACCTATGTGGACTGGACAAAATGCACCGGCTGCGGCACATGCATGGAGAAGTGTCCCTCCAAAAATTCCTATGATCATTTTAATTTCGGGGTTGCGCCTACAAAAGCAATCAATATACCTTTTCCTCAGGCTATCCCGAAGAAAGCGAAAATTGACCCTGATTACTGCCGTCAGTTTACAAAAGGAAAATGCGGGGTATGTGCGAAAATTTGCCCAACCAAGGCGATCGATTATGAGATGCAGGATGAAATTGTAACCGAAGAAGTAGGCGCTATCATTGTCTCCACCGGATACAGCCTGATTGATATTGAAAGACTGCCCGAATATGGTGGAGGACGCTATCCGGATGTTATTACGGGCATCCAGTATGAGCGTATACTCAATGCTTCAGGTCCGACTTCAGGCCACATCGTTCGGCCGTCAGACCATGCCGAACCCAGAACAGTCGTTTTTGTTGCATGTGCGGGTTCCCGTGATAAATCAATCGGTATTCCTTACTGCTCCAATTTCTGCTGCATGTATATTGCCAAACAGGCCATTCTTACCAAGGACCATGTCCCCGATTCGCAATCGTATGTATTTTATATGGATATCCGTTCTCCCGGCAAGGGCTACGACGAATTTACCAGAAGGGCACAGGAAGAATACGGGGTGAAGTATATAAGGGGTCGTGTATCAAGGATTTACCCTAAAGGGAATAAAATGATAGTCAAAGGGGCGGATACGCTTCTCGGAACCCAGGTTGAGGTTGAGGCTGACCTCGTTGTCCTTGGAACTGCCGTAATTTCAAACTCTGATGCCGGGCATATGGCGGAAAAACTTCATATCTCATATGACACCTTCGGATTTTACGTTGAAAGCCATCCGAAATTAAGACCTGTGGAGACGAATACATCAGGCGTTTTTCTTGCCGGTGCATGCCAGGGGCCGAAGGACATTCCTGCCTCAGTCGGCCAGGGAAGCGCTGCAGCAAGCAAGGTACAGGCGCTTTTTTCAAAGGATATGCTTGAATCGGATCCTGCTGTGGCAAAGGTGAATATCAATACCTGCGTCGGATGTCTTAAATGTGTAAAGACCTGTCCATTCCAGGCAATAAAAGAAAAAGAATTACGTGACGGTCGTATTGTGGCCGATGTTATTGAGACGGTATGTGCCGGGTGCGGGGTATGCACATCCACCTGTCCTTGCGGAGCTATACAGTTACAGCATTTTACAGATAACCAACTCTTAGCGGAGGTTAATGCCATATGTCTGATGTAGCTCCCCGGGAATTAAGGATTGTCGGGTTTCTATGCAACTGGTGTTCATACGGCGGGGCTGACACTGCCGGTGTAAGCCGTTTTAAACAGCCGACCGACTTACGTATTATCCGGGTTCCATGTTCGGGCAGGGTAGATCCGCTCTTTATTGTAAAGGCCCTTTTGAATGGGGCGGACGGCGTTCTGGTTTCCGGATGCCACCCGAGAGATTGCCATTATACTGATGGAAATTTTTATGCGAGAAGAAGGCTTGAAATGTTAAAGAGACTTCTGCCTTTTCTCGGCATTGATGAAAAAAGATTTTATTATACGTGGATTTCGGCCTCAGAAGGGGCGAGATGGCAGCAGACCGTAACGGACTTCACAAAACGAGTCCACGAGTTAGGCCCATTGCATGTCAAAAAGGAGGTTGCTCCTTGATTTCCGGAAGACTTAAAGAGGCAATCGCCGGCATATTCGGCAAGGTGGATGTGGTGCTTGCTTACCAGCAGGGTTTTGACAAGCTGCATGCAACACCTTGTTTTATGACCATGCCCGCGCAGATCGACAAACTCATTTGGAACCCTTTGTGTGTGCATAATTTGACGGGCTATCTGCCGTCATTAAAGAAAAAGAAAGTTGCCGTAGTTGTTAAAGGTTGCGACAGCAGGACAATTGTCCAATACATGGAAGAGGGCTTAATAAACAGGGAGAATGTTGTTGTTGTCGGGATTCCCTGCAATGGCGTTATAAGTGTTAACAAGGTATTAAAAGAGACGAATCATGAGCCCATCGAAGAGATTACATTCGGAGAAAATGGTAAAATCCTTGTAAAGACATTAAAAGGCGATAAGACATTATCTCTGGCTGATGTTTGTCCCGATAAATGTAAAACCTGTCAATATCCGACTCCAATCGTATCCGACTTTCTTGTGGGAGAGCCCATAACGTCGGATAAATCACCTGACAGTGTTTATGCTGATATAAAAGAATTTGAAAATAAAACCCTGGAAGAACGTTTAAAATACTGGGAAAAGGAATTCGATCGTTGTATCCGGTGCTATGCCTGCAGAAATGCCTGCCCCATGTGCGTCTGCCAGGACAGCTGCATCGCAGAAACACGCGATCCTCACTGGATAAGCCAGAGATCAAAGCTTTCCGAAAAGTTCATGTTTCACATGATCCATGCGCTCCACCTTGCCGGAAGATGTGTTGAATGCGGTGAGTGTGAGAGGGTATGTCCCATGGGAATTCCTGTAAACAAACTCAAAAGGAAGATAAATCTCGATATGAAAGAACTGTTCGGCTATGAGCCCGGGGTTAACCCTGAGGATAAACCCCCGTTATATACGTTTAATGTTGATGAGGTAACGATAAAGGAGCACAAAATTTAATGGCTGATACTGGCTTTGTTCAAAAGGAAAAACTAAAAGATTTTTTAAACGAACTGAGCAAAGGTGCGGTTGTATATGCCCCCTGCCTTGAAGGGGATACTGTTATTTTTAAACCTTTTGACGCCGCTGCGACCCTTTGTCTTGACAGGCCTGCCAACAATCCGCCAAAATTGGCCATGTTGCCACAGAGTGAGACATTATTTTCTTTCAAATATAAAAAAGACCCTGAGGACTCCAGGAAAATGTCTGTTGAGCTTGAAGCAAACACGGATTTCCCTGAAGCTGTCATCTTTGGCACACGGCCATGTGATGCCAAAGGTTTCAGAATATACGACAGGGTCTATATAGACACAAACACGCCGGACCCTTATTATAAAGGACGCCGTGAAAAAACAATGATAGCCTCGTTATGCTGCGCTTCCCCTTCGCCCGGATGTTTCTGTGTGGCTGTAGGAGGAAGTCCTGCGTACAGGGAAGATTCCGATGTGCTTATTACCGGGCTTGAGAAAGGTTATTTCATTGAGCCTGTAACGGAAAAGGGTAAGGCAATTTTAAGTGTCCCCCAGGTTGAGGATGGGTCTCAATATGTAGAAGAGGCGCATAAAAAACAATCGGAATCACACGCTCTTGTGAACAATCCATTTGCAGGAGACGGTCAACATGAAATATCCAGGGCACTTTTTGACCTTGATGAATTCTGGGAACGGGTAGTCAGCAAGTGCCTGAGCTGCGGAGCATGTACTTATCTTTGCCCGACCTGCTATTGTTTTAATATTACCGATGAGCAGTCACTCGATAATGGAGAGAGAATCAGAAGCTGGGATGGTTGCATGTTTCCCCACTTTACCCTGGAGGGAAGCGGCCATAATCCGAGACCAACAAAATTTAAACGCTTCAAGAACAGGGTAGGGCACAAGTTCATCTATTATCCTGAGAAATATAATGGTGTTATTGCCTGTTGCGGATGCGGAAGATGTATAAGGCATTGCCCTGTTTCTGTGGATATAAGTGAAATAATCTCTTATCTTAGAGGCTCACAGTTTGAGCTTACCAACGAATCCTCAGAAAATACCGGGGTTGACACTAATAGTCGGGAGCAGAAATAATGACAGAAAATAATAATCCTTATCTTCCTGACCTGGCTACTGTTGTAAAGGTCATTGAAGAGACGCCGAATATAAAATCCTACCAGGTCATTTTTAATGACCCGGATAGAATGAAATCGTTTTCATATGAGCCCGGACAGGTAGGGCAGTTATCTGTTTTTGGTGTCGGCGAATCGACTTTTGTTATAAATTCTCCACCTACCCGGATGGATTATCTGCAATTCAGCGTTATGAAGGTCGGCGAAGTTACCTCTGTTATCCACGAACTTCACGAAGGCGACCAGATCGGGATACGGGCGCCACTCGGCAACTGGTTTCCTTATGAAGAGATGAAAGGCAAGAAGATACTTTTTATCGGCGGCGGTATCGGATTGGCCCCACTGAGAACGCTTATCCTTTTTATGCTCGACAACCGGGCTGACTATGGCGATATAACGGTGCTTTACGGATCAAGAACGCCCCCTGACCTGTGCTACAAGGATGATTTACAGGAATGGGCATCACGCACGGATGTTGAATTGGTGCTCACTGTAGATACGGAATATCCGGGATGGGATAAAAGGACCGGCTTCGTGCCTACCGTTCTCAATGAGATTGCACCCTCGCCGGAAGGCGCCATTGCTATTACCTGTGGCCCGCCCATTATGATTAAATTTGTTCTTCAAAACCTTGCGAAGCTCAACTTTAAAGACGAAAATATCATCACAACGTTGGAAGCAAGGATGAAGTGCGGCATAGGCATTTGCGGCCGATGCAATATCGGTTCAAAATATATCTGTAAAGACGGACCTGTCTTCTCTCTCGCCCAGCTTAAAGAATACCAGGCAGAAATCTAAGGAAATAGTCAACAGTCGATAGTCGGTAAATAGTCGATAGTCGATAGTCGACAGTCGATAGTCGATAATCAACATGGGTCAGTTATAAGCCATGATCTAATATCAATTCGCCGGCATTCAGTAAATTAAAACGGGAGCATCTTCCCTGAGCATGGCTCACGGAACGACCGGGGAACCATTGTGCGGTGAAGCAGAGCGTTCCCGCATTGTGGGATGATGTGCAGGCATGAACATCTTCGGGTAGCCTCCGCCCTTGCACATCAAGCGATGCAAGCCCTGCAACGGTCGGGAGAGTAGTGCGGAAGTGCGAAGGGATGTATACTCCCGCTATCCGGCAATTCGGTTAGCGATTGATGGCAAATTGGTATAAATAATCCAACACCAGGTATCCGGCACCGGGAAGGCGCATTAGGGCATGTTTTCCTTGACAATCCTGACTCTTTATTGTTCTACTTAAGCACAAAAAAACAAAACTAAGGATTCAGGGCTTAATGCAGATATGAAAGTCGCAGGCTTCAGCCTGCATTACCGTCCTGTGCTTCGCTTGAATCCCTGAACCCTTAAACTGTTTGACTTTTAACCAGGAGCTTATGATGAAGAGAATTGGTATTATCGGAACGGGTTCATATCTCCCTGAAAAAATCCTGACAAACTTTGATATTGAAAAGTTTTTAGAAACATCGGATGAGTGGATCTATACAAGGACGGGTATCAAGGCGAGGAGAATTGCCGATAAAGACGCCGGTACCTCCGATCTTTGTAAGAAAGCATCTGAGAGAGCTATGGAAATGGCTGGTGTAAAGCCTGATGATATTGACTTGATTATTCTTGCCACTATTACCCCTGATACACATTGCCCTGCCGGTGCGAACTGGCTTGAGGCAAAATTAAAATGCAATAATGCTGTCTCCTTTGACATAACAGCGGCTTGTTCAGGTTTTATTTTTGCACTCCATGTGGCGGACAGGATGATCAGATGCGGCGCAAATAAAAAAGCGCTTGTTGTTGCGGGCGAAATCATGAGCAGGGTGGTGAACTGGAAGGAAAGAGAAAGCTGTATTTTGTGGGGTGATGGAGCAGGTGCGGCTGTTATAACGGAAACTGCCGATGGCGCTGAGGTTATGTCCACCCACATCCATACCGATGGGGAAAGCGGGGATACATTGCTCATGCCCGGTGGCGGCTCAAAGACAACCCCCATATCATATGAGAGCGTTGATAAGGGACTTCATTTCCTGAAAATGATAGAGGCGAACAAGTCATTCAAGGTTGCTGTCAGCAGATTTGCTGAGGCATGCGAAGAGGCTGTTGCAGCAAATGGTTATACTATCGACGATGTTGATGTAGTTATCCCGCATCAGGCAAATTTAAGAATCCTCCAGGGCATGGCTAAAAAGCTTAAGCTTCCCATTGAGAAGGTCTATATGACGATTGAAAAATATGGTAATATATCATCCGCTACGGTCCCTATAGCGCTCGATGAAGCCGTGAGGGATGGAACAGTCTCGAAAGATAAATTAGTCCTTCTGACGGCCTTTGGCGGCGGCCTTACATGGGGCAGTTCTTTGATACGCTGGTAATTGGAATGCAGTTTTGAGTTTTGAGTTATTGCGTTTTGAATCTATACCATAAGCCCTTTAACTCATAACTCACAACTCAAAACCGTAGTTAAACCGGAGGGATGGCTGAGCGGCTGAAAGCGGCGGTCTTGAAAACCGTTGGGCGTTCACGCGCCCCGTGGGTTCAAATCCTACTCCCTCCGCCATTTACTCAATCACTCAATCACTAAATTACTCAATCACTCATTTACTCAATCACTCATTTACTCAATCACTGCTTTTATCTTTCTCTTATATTCCGGATCGATTTCTGTTGCCATTTTGAAGAATGTTTTTGCAATATCCGTAAGTCCCCTGTTGTGCTCAATCAGTCCTGTCAGATAGTACCACTCCGGATTGTAAGGGTCTGAATAGATAGACATGGACAAGGCCTTTTCTGCTATACCATATTGGTTATAAAATGCATAGATCCAGCCGAAATAGGCAAAAGGCTTCGGATTGGTCGGATTCCTCGTGATTGCCTCTCTGAGGAATGCATTAGCATAAAGGGCAAGATTGTTCTTATCGCCATGTATGTCTATCTTTTTCTTTTTTACCCATTCATCCATCATGTCAAGCTCCGGTTTTTCCAGCACCCGTGAAGTAGCCTCTGCAAGCCTGAACCATAACTCCGAATTATCCGGTTCCAGATTTAATGCATACAGCAATTTGTCGATTGCCATCACCTTTTCAACTTTGATTGTGGAATTTATCTTTGTAGGCACATACGCCTGTGCAATCCCATGCTTCATGACCGACCACCCCCACCAGGCATAAAACGCCATGAACACGATGAGCACGATTATAGTAATTGAGTGATTGAGTAATTGAGTGATTGATGAAGAAGAGTGATTAAGTGATTGAGTGATTGAGTGATTGGTGGTAGATGCAGAATCGGCAATAGGTGATGGGTGATGGGTGATAGATGATAGGTGATAGGTGATAGGTTTGAGGTTTGAGGTGTGAACATCTTTTACCTCTCCCTCTGACCTCTGCCCTCCAGCCTCTATTATCTGCTTTCTGCGCTCTGCGCCATGCGCTGTTTCTTCTCCCTTTTTTGAACCTTGAACGGTTTCATTTAAATGAACGATATTCCACGCCACTGCCATCAACCCGAACCATGTCATGGTAACCGCCGGGCAGCGGAATACAAAGTCGCCTGTTGCATGGATAATAGGCGCTATAATCCCCACAATGCACCCGAACCCTACCCATTTTGACCACCGTGAATATCTGTTGGCCTGCCCCATCCATTTTATGAATACAACAACAATGAACGCAACAAACGCTATGAGCGCAATGGCCGGCCCTCCCCATCCTGTCTCTGTAAGCAGTTCCACCCAGTCATTGTGGGCATGGTCCACCGACTTGTTCCATTCTGTTGGCGGCTTATAACGTCTGTACAGTTCCTCAAAGGTTCCCAAACCGCTGCCGGTAACCGGAAACCTTTCCGACATTTCCCATGCATGTTTTGTATATTCGAGCCTGCCCAGTGTATTCGGTGATGCGGTTGAAAATCGCTCCACAGTCCGGTCGAATGTCAGATAGAGATTGTAGGTAACAACCAGTCCGAAGAGGATCAAAAGGGCAGTGCCATACCGTCTTGTATCTTTTCTGAAACACAAAAACACTGAGGTAATGATGAATGCAGATGCGCATGCCATAATCCCGCCGCGTGAACCGCTAAGAACAAAACCGACTACAACAAAAACAACAACAAGGCCCGTAAGAATGGTCTTTGTAAAAATATCGCTTAAGGTCTTAATTAATCGATCCCTTGATATATCCGCGCGTATTTGCCGCAATTTACGACTGGCGGCGCTTATTTCACTGAAGAATAATCCGATAAAGAGCGGGACTATCATTGCCATATATGCCCCGAAATAGTTATGATAGATAAACGTACCAATCGCTTGATTTCCATAAAAAGTGTCTTTCCACCACCAGATACCCTTAACGGCGTCAATCGATTGCAGCAGGCCGTAAAAGCTCTGGAATATTCCCATTATTATCCAGACCAGGATGAGCCTCTGCAGATTCTTTCTTTCCGTAACCTTGTAAAATACAAGTTCAAAAAGGGCAACACACGTGAGGAGCTTAAACCAGTCAATCCTTGTGGCATAAGGATAAAGGCTCAATGAGAGCCATTCAGGGATACTTCCTCCTATAGTATCAAATGCCCGTTTATAGGATGCAAAGGCCTCAGGGGAAAGCAACTTTATTTTCTGTAAAGGTAAGGGCACGATTTGCATAAACACGAGCGCAAGCCCGATGAACATGAAAATATGCAGAGGACAGCGAAAGAAATCGCGAAAGGTGAAAGGTGAAAGGCGATGGGCGATAGGCGATAGGCGATAGGTTTGAGGTTTGAGGTTTGAGGCGTGAACATCTTTTACCTCTCCCTCTGACCTCTGACCTCCAGCCTCTATTATCTGCTTTCTGCGCTCTGCGCCATGCGCCATGCGCCATGAGCCATGAGCTCCCACCGCTGTGCTGATTACTGCCAACCCTACCAACACCCATACGGCAATTTCCACTGACACATATGCCCATACATGGACAGAGCCAAAGGCAAGGGGGAGAAAAACCCACACGGCAAGAATACCGTATTGAATAATTTTATCAATAAGTTGCAACAGAAAATATCTATTCATTTTTTACTATTAACCTCTTCAAACTATAGACAATCTATTATGTAACACAGCAACTTCATCGTTATTTATTTTATCTCTCGCCCACTCTCTTCGTTCGTTCGAGTCCGCAGAGTTCGCTGAGAGGGAATATTTTTTGCCGGTATATGAGAAGGATTTATCCCGGCAAACCCGCATACATTGCGGGTAAAATTTTACTTCTGTCCCGAAGGGGCATGAAGTGTCGGCAGAATGATGTTTTCTCTTATTCTGCCGACAATATATTTCATCTTTCTCTGCGAACTCTGCGCCTCTGCGAGAGACAATATTTCCATCCGATTTTATTCTTGTTAAAACAAAGATTTGTTTTTTATTAATGCAGCTCCTTCTGCAGAAAATGCCAGGAACTTAATCCAGTCAACATACAAGTATCTATAGTTATACGCATCATCAGGATTATTTACAAGATGAATTTCCACCCTGTGTTTTCCGTTTTTGAGATTTGCCCTGAAGCGGTATATCCGCCAGGAAGGTTCTTCCACAGGGCATTTGCCCACGATTTTACCGTCAATAATGATCATCATGAGAGGCGGGATCTCCATATTAACACGATTACGTGCCCTTACTTCAACAGAACAAGGTGTTTCATCAACTGAGGGCTGGTGAATATAAAATTCCTCTGCAATATAATTATTTTTGAATATTCCCCAGTAATAATGTTCGCGGTTCCTGATGAGAGGCTGGCCCGGGGTTCTTTCCGACATATTTTCAGCCTCAATCTGCAGCAATGGTTCTACTGCAAGCTGTGCCCCGATATTTGTCAGCAGTGTACAAAAAAGTCTCACAGCCTTATTGCAATTATCTTCATTTTCATATATTCCTAAGGGTTTTCCGCCTGTTACATCACTTTTAACCCTTTGTTCCAGGAATTTAACACGAATCAGTTCATCCCAGTCGAGGGTATCGATTAACAGAAAACCTTTTCCAATCTTCGATGCCATAATAAGGGAAGGAGATGTCAATGGAAACCAGACATTCGATGCATCCTTTGGTGATGAAACTTTAAACGCCCATTTTGAAGGGCTGATAAGCTTTGCAAATTGATATGTTATTATAGGGTAAGGTTCTGTCCAGTATAGATAATGACTTGCTATGCCGTCTGTAAAAGGGGCAGGGTGATTCACTTTAACGGGTAGTTTATCCGGTGTTAGTGAAATAAGATTAAATTTACTTGGCAATACTCCGGGGTTTTTGAGGGATTTTGGCTCCATCCCGTATAGATACAACACGTTTCCCTTTTGTATCCAGTTTTTCCACTCAACTGAATTTCCCCCGGTTTTTTCGAAATCCGCCGCTTTTATTACCTTAATGGTTTTTGCATCCTTTCTTAATGGGTTGTTTATATCTATGCCCATTTCCTTCAAGTCGTTCTTCAAATTCTCCGGTAGAATTACCATGCTTTGCTTTCCAGTCTTTCGCAGGCTGAAGTCTACAGCTACCGGCAGATATTTCTCTTTTTGACTCCCACTTTCGAGATTCGAGATTCGCGATGTGCGATTAGTGTTCGTTTTTCGGTCCATGAATTTGAGAATATGAAACAGAAGCTGTGACGCTATCGGCTCCAGCCAGAATTTTTCAATTAAAGGAAGCTGACAAAAAACCGTATTGCCCTTGCCGTGCGATTGTTCTATAAGGGGCGAATATATAAGACCGCCGGTGCCGCCGCTGATCAAAAGCGGTTTGTAGCTTCCGCCTGTCGGGAGATTGAAGTCTTTATATGAAATGACCGTGTCCGGCGCCCATAGTTGAAAATCCTTTTCCTTAAAAGACTCCATGACAGGGTGATGTAAGGATCGTATAAAGCCTATAGTTGTGGCATGGCGGGTATTGAGCGTCAAACCGTCCGGAAAATCAAAAGGATAATGCGCCTGATCCAGAAAAAGTGTCGATAAGTTTTCTTTTTTCGTGCGCTGTTGAAGTTTATGAACATCTAAGTAACTCAAACCAATAAGAGCATGTCGCCCTACAACCAGTATTTCAGCATTTTCATGCTTCCCTATTGTGTTTACCCTTTTGTGGGGTATTTTTAACTTCTTGAAAAGAATTGCCGTATCTCCCTTGGGATCGAAAAGTACGGCCATGCTCATCTTTTTCCACGGCAACGTCCCTGGTTTTGGATACGCTGAGATTTTATGGTTGAATCGGTCGTATATTTTTCCTGTTCCATTATTATCAATGATCTTTCCGGAAATGTTGTATGTTGAAGGCCTTTTAGCTTCAGGGACATCAAATTCTATTTCGAATGATTGCATCTCACCGGGAGGGACAAGAAACGGCCCCAGCTTTCTCTGATATAATGGTCTCTCTTTTTCGTCTTTAACAGCATATTGAAAATAAAGATTCTTTGTCTCCCTCGAATCATTTACGATAATCCCTGACCATTTAAGTTTACCCTCTCCATGAAATCGTTCAAACCTTTCAGGATGAAAGATTATTTTTACAGGCTTTAAAGCTTCTTTCAAGGCCTCATTTGCCTTCTCTCCTGCCGGAGGGTTCCATGGATTGATCATGGCAACATCCATAGCTCTTGCTGCTTCAATGCTATGTTTCCATGTTTCTGCCTGGGTTTTATCCCTGATTGTACGGTAATTGTTATATGCCTCATCCCCGAAAAGTATTGAGTCCATATGCGGCTCACCGCCATCGAAATAACCGATTTCACCAAGATCAAGAGGTTTTTTCTTATCCCACGACCACAATTGATCAGGCTTTTTATACCAGAACGAATCAATATATGTACCTGTTCCCTGACCTTGGGTGAGGGGTGATGGGTGATAAGCGAGTGAGTGATTGAGTGATTGAGTGATTGAGCGATTGAGTGATTGAGTGATTGAGTAATTGAGTAATTGGTGGTTAGTAATTCGTGATGTCCCTCCTCCGTCGGGATTAAGGCTTGCGTGATTCGACTTTCGCGTTTCATCTATGCTTCCCACTCCCCCCTCTACGCCGCTTTTTTCCTCTTCGCTTTGCGCCATGCGCCATGCGCCATGCGCTGCCTCTCTCAGCCACCAGGCGTCCTTCGGATATTTATTCCGGAAGGGTAATTCGTGCGGATAATGGAGGCTTATTATATCCGCTGTTCCTCCCGGATCGTCCCCACCATTAAAAAGGATGGACCTCGTTGGATCCCACAACTTTACTTTTTTGCCAAGTTCGGCGAACTTTATCTCAGTCCTCATGCCATGACTGTATTCAACACATTCATTTTCAATACTGTAAGCAACAACAGAAGGATGGTTTTTCAGTTTACTAACAAGTCCCTTCCAGTGGATCGCGGCATTCTCAAAAAACACATCACTTCCATAATTATTCTGTACAACATAAGAACCGTTAATCGCGGATTCCGCCACCACCATCATGCCCATTCTGTCGGTAAGTTCATAATACCATTCAGGAAAAATATTGGCATGAAAACGGACTGCATTTAAATTAAGCTCTTTCAGCCTCGTAAGCAATGTTCTCAGTTCGTCGGGCTTCATGCCATTGCTGCTCGTTGAGGCGGTAAAAAGATGAATTTTTTTGTTATTTAAAAACAGCTCGTGGTTTCTTCTTATTGTCTGCCTATAACCGAAGGGAACCTCCCTATGAAATAATAATTGGTTATCAAGGCCTCTGACCTCAACAATCATGCCATACATGGCAGGGTTATCGGGCGCCCATTTTTCTAATCCTTCTGCATTAAGAAATATCTCAAAGCCTCTTTCCTTGCCTGTTTCTACCTCGTATTTTCCAATAGCCTTTTTCTCCGGCGCCTCTTTTACTGAAATGCTTATCTCAACTAAACTCTTTTCGCTTGAAAACCCCTGAATGTTTCCCCTAACTTTAATCTTGCCTTCGTTCACCAGGGATTCAACGGATACTTCGGTAACATTGAACCCCTTAACCACTTCGAGCCAAACATCATCCCATATCCCGAACTGACTGTAATTACCACCCATTGGTGAAATAGTTTTAAACCAGATTGACCTGTCGAAGGGACTTGCAACTGCAAACTCAACAGTAGGCGCCATCCTTTTAGCAGGGATTAGAGGGTTTGACAGGTTGATCAGCGCTTCCTTTTCTATCCCGGATGTCCAGTCCTGAATAATAACGATAAGTTCATTCGATTCTTTCAAATACTCCGTCAACTCCATTGAAAATGGCTCAAGCGTTGGTCCGTGACTGCCTGCATAGTTACCGTTGAGATATATCCGGCAGGCAAAGCTGACCCCTTTGAAATGTAGATAGAACTTTTCGCCGCCCCTGTTGGATGGGCGCGTAAAAACCTTTCTGTATGCAGCAAAATGATGTTCCGGATTTCTCTCGTGTTTCGGTATCTCGATTTCTTTCCACTTTTCAGTCTTTAAAGAATTGACGGAAAAATCATTAAGCTCCTGTTTCTCCCAGATACCGTTAAGAGAGAAAATGACAGGATAACTTCCTTCGCTTTCTCCCCTGACCACGCCAAACGGCGTTAAAACAAAAAACAGCAGCGCGGTAAAGAGCCACACTGCTGTTTGTCCGGTTTTAATCATTATCATTTATGCCGGGAAATAATCATTAAACCTTCAGTAAATCGTCCGCCTTTTTGGCGTCGTTTAAGAACATCCGTACCGTTTCTTTTGAATATGGGTGGACAATCATTCCTTCTATCAAATTCGGTACAACCGTAACAATATGGGCGCCGGCTTCAAGCCATTCAATCACGTTCAGCACTTCTCGTGTTGACCCAACAATAATTTGGGATTTCAAATCGAATTGATCAAGGACATTCCTTAGCTTGGTAATTTCTCCACAAGTATTGTAGCCCATGTTATTTACCCTTCCGCCAAATATGGAAACATATGTCGCACCTGCCAGGGAAGCCAATAAACATTGCTGTGCACTCATCATTGCCGTACAATTAATCCTTACATTATGCTTAGTCTCCAATTCATGTACCGCCTCTACATTATCGAGTTCGCCGTTAGGCCCATGAATCGTGATCTTCACATTTATATTCTCCGCCCATTGCGCAAACTCTCTTGCCTGGTTGATCATTTTTTCCTTATCATTTGTTGTTACTTCAACAGATAGCGGATAAGGATATATTGTTTTTGCAATTTCAATAGACCTTTTTTTAATACCCTCCATTCCTCCTGTTACTCCGTCTTTCAAAAGAATCGTAGGGTTCGTGGTAACGCCCCTGATAACCCCCATTTTCATATACTTCTCAACTTCACTGATTTTACCTGTGTCCAAAAATATAGCCATTGTATTGCCCCCTTGTTAGTTTGATATTAGATAGTAGATATCAGATTTCAGATAAAAATATCTGTTTTATGATTTCTGTTTACTGTTTCTATAAATTTATAAATCATACCGTTAATCTCAGAATAATTTGAAACAAAATCGTTAAATACGGTATCCGCTTTTAGCGAACCCGTCTTGTAAAGAAGCTCCAGGTGCTCTACTGTCTCAACGCTGGAGGCGTATGCCCTGAAAAGAAAATGAACATACTCAGCTTTATATCTTCTCAAACAATAACCTTCTACAATATTTGAAGATACAGATTTTGATGACCTTCTGATCTGGCTACCTTCTTCGAACATCTCAAATTTGGGTAGTGAAAGAGTCATTTTATGTATTTCAATAGCCAGTCTATGAGCACTCTGATATATCTTTAATTTCTTATATCCATGATCAGATAATTTTTCTTTTCCCATTGTCTCTTCTCTGTTTTCTTCTTCTCTGTTTACTTCCATCTTTCATCCACCATCCGTTATCCGTCATCCGATATTTACCATCTTTCATCTGTTATCTACCATCTACTATCTACCATCTGTTATCTACCATCTTTCATCTGTTATCTGTTATCTGTTATCTACCATCTGTTATCTACCATCTACCATCTACCATCTACCATCTACTATCTACTATCTACCATCCGTCATCTGTTATCTGGTTACTTAACGCTCTCCCACTTCATCTCCGAAATTTTCATATCCGGATGCGAGACAATCATATGCCAGACCACGGCCTGAAAGGCCTCCGTATGGGGTGTAACCGTCTCCTGATTGACCGTGGGAATGATCACACAGGCGTCTGCGACCTGTGCCGTATAGCCGCCATCACGGCCAACCACACCGAATACCTTTGCCCCAGTTTCCTTCGCATATTCCAAGGCGCGGACCAGATTCATGCTGATGTTCTTTTCAGCATTGCCCCCGCCGACAGAAAACACAAAAACGCCATCTTCTTTTCGTAACCGGCTTCCTTTCAACCAGTTCACAAAAGAGGTGTCCCAGCCATCATCATTCACACGTGCCGTTAATTCCGAGACATTATCTGTGGGCGCATAGCTTTCAATCCCGCATATCTTCCGGAAGTCGTTCACAGCATGGGAGGCATTTCCTGCGCCTCCGCCGACGCCTATAAAGAACAAGCGTCCATCGTTTTTTCTTATATCCGTAAGCAGGACGACCATCTTCTCGATCTGCCCTCTATTAATTCCATCAACAACTTTATGGACTTCGTTTAGATATTGCTCTATATATTTCACGTTCCCTCCCTGTTTCGTAAATCGTAAATCGTAAAAAGTTAAACGTGAGAAGTGAGGAGAAAGAAGTAAGAAATAAAACGTTAGACGTGAGGAGAAAGACGTTAGACGTCAGATGTAAGATGCCAGGCGAAATTCTCTTCCATTTTACTTTTTACGTTTTACGTTTCACGGCCTTTCCTGTCTCACGTTTTACGTTTCACGATATTCTAAATGCCATACCCCACCCTTGGCAGCTCCTCCACTATGTACTTGAGATATCGTCTCCCAGCGCTTGTTGCCATACAAGCTTCCGGGTCATAGAACCTTTCATCCACAAATCGATGGAGTTGTTCAAAATCATTGATTTTATCGAGAGGGAAACTATCCGCATAAAAGTCTTCATCGCCTCTCTGGACAGTCAGTAAAACCTGTCCTTCAAACCCTTTGCTGAATGACTGGACGGCAGCATCTCCAAGCCTGTGCGCCCATGTCAAGTCGAGTATATCGGGTTTTCCCGAACGGTAGAGATAAGAAGGATTGACGGCGTTCACATTGCGCGTGTCGAAATAACGCTTCAGGTCTTTCTTGAGCCGCGTTACAAGTATTTCTGCGCTTCCCTTAAACCGGGGATGACCAAAATCATCCGTCTCTGTCTCGTCAGCGCTCATGTAGCTGCCATCCTCGAATCGTGCCCCTTCAGCGGCCACAATGATCACATTTTTCTCCTGCTCGAACCTGTGCGCTACTTTTTCTAAAAAAATGTCGTATTTCAATGGAAATTCAGGAATTATGATAAAATCCGGGTGGCCCATTGACGATGCCAAAGCCAACCAGCCTGCATGCATACCCATAGATTCAACAACAATAATCCGTTCGTGTGAATAGGCAGTCGTACGTAACCCCTCACTCAAGCTTACAAAGGACGATATCTTCTCGGCAGCCGTCGGGTACCCGAGGGTAAAGTAGTTTAAAATACTATCAACTGCAATCCTTTGGTCTTTATTTGTAATCTTACCCACATCATTGTCGATAGTTTTGGTGATCAATATTTGCGTGACATCAGAGAGGTCAAAGGTATTGGACAGTGTATCCTCGCCCCCGACAACAATTAGTCCCTCTATCCCGAGGATGCGGAGGCTTTCTCTTGCTTTCTCAGCACCACCCGGTACCTTTTTGAGCCTCGCCCTGGAGGATTTCAATATTGTTCCGCCAATCTTTGGCTGGATACTCGCTGTCTTGAGGTCTACATACCTGTTTTCAACGACTCCTTCCCAACCCTTCAGAAAACCGATAAGGTCAATATTCGCCGCAGCACAGGCCTCCCTCACCGAAGAGATTAAAACATTAAGAGGAGGGACATCCCCTCCTCCGGTCAGTATTCCAATCCTTTTCTTTGTCTTAGGCATTAGATGTCAGATGGTAGATAACAGATGGTGGATAGTGGATGGTAGATGACGGATGGTAGATATAAGATCGTAGATAACAGATGTAGGATGAAGGATTTTCAGTAGATTTATTATCTGCTATCTGGTATCCGTTATCTGTTATCATATTTTTGTTATTATCTGTCATCCGTTATCTGTCATCTGTCATCACGGTATTTTTCCTTTCCCCATTTCACTTTTTATATACTTAATTGCATTCACAAGGCCTGTCTGAATATCGGTTTTCGGCGCCCAGCCCAACTTTTTTGCTTCCGTTATATCGGCAAGAGTGATTTGTGCTTCGCCGGGCAAGTCAGACATCCTTTTCGGTTCAATATATATGTTAAGCAGCCTGCTTACCATCTGAAAAATGTCATTCACCGAATAGTTTACGCCGGCGCCAAGGTTATATACATGGCCATCAGTTTGTTTATCAGTCAGGCACATCATATGAAAATCATTAATATCATCAACGTAGATAAAATCACGCTTCTTCTCGCCGGTACCATAAATGATCGGTTGCTCTCCTTTTAGAAGCTTGATGATAAAGGCGCTCATGACCGGTGGAATAGTGCGCCTGTAGTCCTGGACGGGACCATAGACACAAAAGTACCTTAGGGCGGTAAACTTCAAACCGCCCGATATCTGATGGTGGATGGTAGATGAAGCGGTTTCTTTCGCGTTGTTATCTGTCATCTGACATCCGTCATCTACTATCCTTTTTCCATAGAACCGTGAATAGGCTTTGGCAAAATACATGGTAGCCAGTTTGCTCACAGCATAAAAGCTCTCCGGCTTTACTTCGCTTTCCGGGGTAGGCAATACGGAACTGCCTTCATACATCGCTGAAGACTCCGCATAGACAACCTTATTGACCTTTCCCTGCCGGGCTGCCTCAAAGACATTTACTGTTCCCCTTACATTAATATCTGCCGTTTCAACGGGATCATCCTGGCAATCTGCTATACAGTTCTTCGCTGCAAGATGAAAAACTGTATCGACATCTCTAAACAATGAGTAGATTCCTTTGTCTCGAATGTCCAGGAGATGGAATTCAACGCCATCGGGTATATTTTCGCGTAATCCGTATGATAGATTATCAATCCCGACAACACGATGCCCTTCTTCCAAGAGCCTGTCGGCCAGATTTGATCCAATAAATCCTGCAACACCAGTCACTAATGTTTTCATATCACCTCGTAAATCGTGAAATGTGAGAAGTTAAACGTAAAACGATAAAGACTGTGAGACGTGAGAAGTTAAACGTAAAACGGGAAAGACCGTGAAACGTAAAATGTGAAAAGTGAAATGGAAGAGAATTTCGCCTGGCATCTTACATCTTACATCTTACATCTGACGTCTGACGTCTAACGTCTTACTTCTTTCTCCTCACTCCTCACTCTTTCCAGTTCCTGTGCATACTTTTCAGCCTGTTCATAAGCCTCGATGTTATCAATACCGATAATCGGTTCATCCATTTTTACAGCATACAGTCTTTCGCCCGCCTCAAGCATCTCGGGGAATACCTGATAGCTGAAATCCCAGGGAACGCCTTCAGGAATGTATTGAAGCACCTTCGGGTCCATATACAGAAAACCGGCGTTAACGAAATGGCTCGTCACATCCTCCGGCTTCGGTTTCTCAACTATTCTGACTATTCTATCATCCTCGTCCATCTCGATCATACCACTTTGGGTCACATCTTCCCGCCAGTGCACCGCCATTACCACGCAGGCATCATTGCGAGGTAATGGCGTTAGATGTGAGACGTTGGATGTGAGACGTAACATCTTTGCCTTTTGCTCTTCACTCTTCACGTTTTTCGTTTTACTATCCTTTTGCCCCTCACGTCTAACGTCTAACGTCTCACGGTTTTTTCCCTCTCGTCCCTCATACACATCTCTCAGTTTCTCCATATCCCATTGGCTGAAATTATCCGCATATATGATATAAAACGGCCCATCCGCAAAAAAATCCTCTACCTTTTTCACGGCACCCGCTGTTCCAAGAAGCTCCGTTTCATACGAATAACGGACCTTCATTCCATGCTGTGATCCGTCTCCCACAAATGCCTTCACCATATCGGGCAGATAATGGAGATTGATGACACACTCGGTAATACCATGCCCCTTCAGCCAGCTCAAAGTCCAATCAATCAACGGTCTCCCTGCCAACGGCATCAGACATTTCGGCTTGTCATCTGTCAGGGGTTTCAGCCTGGTTCCCATCCCTGCTGCAAGAACCATGGCTTTCAAGAAACAACCTCGCTAATTTTTACCGGGTGTTTTTTCTTTGCGGACAAATATACCGCCGCAAGCATCCGGTTTGCCTCCAAGCCGTCCCGACCGTTTCCCAAGGGTTCCCGTTTTTCCCGAATCGCCGCCGTAAATTCCTTCCACTCCATCTCCCAGGAGACATCTGGCCCATCAAAGATGAGCGTATCTTCCTCCGGCGCCCCTCCAAGATACTGATTTTTTCCACCGGAATTGACGGAAGTACCAGGATTTCTTGGCCGTTTTCCAATGATCAATTTCTCAACACCGTAACTGCCCCCCAAGCCTTCAACAATCGAGTAACCGGCCTCGCCAAATATCTCAAAGGTAAAACGATTCTTCCACTGGGTCCAACTGGTGTGCATTGTGGCCGTCTGTCTGCCTGAAGTGCGGAAAACGGCGAAGGCATTGTCCTCCACTTCCATCGGCCAATAGTATGTTTGGGTGTACCCGACGGCTTCCTCAAAATCACCTAGGAACCAGCGAAAAAGGTCCACAACATGGACACCTTGATCAAGCAATTCGCCGCCGCCGCAGATGTCTTTGCTTGCCCGCCACTCCTTTTCATAACCGGGACGACCACCATGACCGTAGATGCATCGGGCGTAATAGACCTGCCCGATAGCCCCTTTGCTTACAAGGTCATGTGCTTTAAAGATCGCCGGATGGTGCCTGTGATTGAATCCTGTCTTGAGGATCACGCCGTACTCTCGGGCGACTTTGACTAATTGCTCGGATTCCCGGGGATTCCGGCCCAATGGTTTTTCACACAATACATGAATCCCCCTTCGAAGCGCCTCCAGGGCGATTTCATGAAGATATTTATTCGGCGTTGCCACAATTACAACATTGGGTTTTGTCTCGCTTAACATTACCCGCCAATCTCCGTAAACCTGCCCGGAATGATGCCCATATTGTTGCAGCACAGCACCGGCGGTGATGACGTTTACATCAGATGTGGAACACAGGATAGACGACGGATCTTCATTAATGACCGCAGCCCGCTTGTTGCCGATTAAACCGCAACCGATGATGCCTACTTTCAAGATATCGTTATTTAAAATAGCCATTTCAAACCAATTCGGATTTCAAAGATAGCACCCGGAGGGTACCCGGGCATCGAGGAACACCCGCAAAGCGGGTACCCGGACGCAGGCGTACACGGAAATATGTCGAGCAAATAGCCCGTATAGCGGGCGAGAGGGGGTGGCTCCGGCAGCTGTTGCTGCTGGAGGGGGCGACGTGAGCCCCGGAAATAGAGGAGCGCGACAACGAGATAACGAAGTTATATGAATGAAGGCGAATTGGTATCAACATATTTTAATCAGGCGGGAATACAGATGAATCCTTGTTCTTTGAAGTGCTTGTCAAGTGTGAAGGCAGTTGTAACCCCCAAAAGCCGCATGGTTTCAAAGCTTACGCAATCAACAAGACTCAGCTTTTTCCTCTCAGCAGCAAGCATGATTCCCATTGCAGCATGATGAACAGCTTTGTCAATCCATTCAACACGAAGCACAGGAACAATATCTTCCTGAAACAACTTTGTTGCTTTCATACCTAAGCGATTTTGCACGAGGGCGCAAGTTTCCACAATGACATAATTTGTTGTCACGAGTGTTTCCTCGGACGTCAAAATATCCATCCAGGTTTTTGCTGCCCCTGCATGATTTGCGTCGTCCTTGTCCAGGACTGCAATAAATCCTGACGTATCTATAAAAATGTTCATTCGCTAAAAATCTTTGTCAGGTAGGAATCGTGAGAGGCTGCCAGGTCCTTAACGCCGGATCTGAAGCGCCCGGTGACCGCCATTGCCCGTTTCCGACGCTGTTTCTCTATCTCCTCATACTTCGCCTTTGCAAAAAAATCAACAGCCTGCCTGATAATCTCAGCCATTGATTCATGCCGGGCTGCGGCCATTTTTTTTAGTAATGCCACCTGTTCTTCCGGTAACTGTATCTGCGTTCTTACCATACATGCCCCCAGTCAGTGATTACACTTTGCATAAATATGATAACAGTTATGCGGTAACATGTCAATCTTCGTAAAAAGGCCGTGAGATGTGAAAAGTTAAACGTAAAACGGGAAAGACCGTGAAACGTAAAACGTGAAAAGTGAAATGGAAGAGAATTTCGCCTGGCATCTTACATCTGACGTCTAACGTCTTACTTCTCACTTCTTACGTCTCACTTCTCACTTCTTGCGTCTTACGTTTTACGAGTGAAGTGCTTATCGTCTATTCTTCTCAAAGTCCCCAAGTCTCTATCTGTTCTCAGTTTCTCGCAAAATTCCTCGTTTCTCCACAGGTCCCATGGAGCACTGATCAGTTTACCTGTGATGCCATTCGATCTCTCCGACGCAAGGAAACATATAAGGTCTGCCGCCAATCCGGGATCATTGCCTCCATGAACCTTTCGTTTCAGTGCATCTGCGAGCTCTTTTCCGGCAAGTTCCTCTGCCTCAATGACCTCGTCCAGCATTTTTGTGTTAATTGCTCCCGGAGCAATTGCATTTACGTCTATATTGAATTTCCTCAGTTCCTCGGCAAGGGTTTCGGTGAACCGCACGATGGCGGTTTTCGATACGGCGTAAGCCGAGAAATTACCTCGGGCCGATGTCGACCCGCCTCCCGACAGGTTAATGATTTTACCCTTTCCTTTGTGTATCATGTCCTTAAGCACATGGTGGGTGCAATGGGCCATGCCGAAGAGGTTTGTCTCGACGTTTGCTTTCCACGCCCGTAATTTATTGGCATGAAAAGGTCCAATGGGCCATTGGACCCCGGCATTATTGATGAGCACGTCGATGTGGTCCCACCTGGTCTTGATTTCCCGGAAGACCTTCTTTACCCACGACTGGCCGGAAACATCGCATACCAAATAAAACGAGTCCGGGCTTAGGTCTTTGATGCGCTTCAGCGTCCCTTCAAGCTCCGACTCGGTTCGTGCAAGCAAAGCCAACATTGCACCCTCTTTCGCACATCGTTCGGCGACAACCCTCCCAATGCCTCGACCGGCGCCGGTGAGTATTATATTCTTACCTGTTAGCATCGTTGCAATTCCAATATCTGACATAGTTAAAAACTGAAAATAGGAAGATGAGAAGTTGCGAAGTTAAAAATTTTGTTTTCGAGATTGTAGTTTCACCTTCGGCCTTATCACAACTCAAGACTTAAAACTGCATTATTCTGCCGTGCGCCTGCAATAAGGAGGAGTTTTGTCGGCATTAGAATCTTATTGAAATATTATTGGTTACCTGCAGATGGATTATTCCGATGCGGCTTTCCCGTAAACCTGTTCAGGGAATAAAGCACATCAGCGGCATCAAGATTGCCCTTTATCCCCATATCAAGGAACATATCCATCGTTTCCGATTGATTCATGTTAAGTAGTTGCGCTGCTTCTCTCAATGTTATTTTACCCAGTCTGTAAAGGTTTCCTAAATAAGCCTCGAAGCCTATTTTCATAAGTTTTCTCATAGCAGTGGCTTCTTCGATCTTTTTTTCCTTTTTTACCAATTCTACGGCAGACAACATATCCTCAGTGATTCGTATTGACTTTGTTTTCATTGAACCCTCCAGTCTTTCATGGATAATTGCACCGTGAGATACTCGTCGCTGCTTATAAATGGTGAAAGGGCATCCAATTTCCTTTCTGCTTCAGAGTCGGTTCTGTATTTTCTAACTTTCGCAATCCGCAATCCGCATTTCGATATTGTAGTTTTCACCTTCGACCTTATCGCAACTCAAGACTTAAAACTCAAGACTCAAAACTGCATTTTCCTCTCGCCCACTCCCTTCGTTCATTCGAGACGCAGAGAACGCTGAGAGGGAATATTTTTTTGCCGGCATGTGAGAAAGATTCATCCCGGCAAACCCGCAAACCCTGCGGGTAAAATTAACTTTTGCGCTGCAAGGGTATGAACAACTTTATCCGAAGGATGAGCTGTTTCATCAGAACGATTCGCTCCCGTTCTGATGAAGAAATATTTAACTCTGCGACCTCTGCGACCTCTGCGGACTCTGTGAGAGATCATATGTTTGCCAGTATTTATCCGCCGTTATCCTTGTTAAAACCCCGATTTTTTCTCCGGAAATCTCCGTTCACTATTTTTTTATTTCACATATTTCCGGAGGAAGGCAGCGGCGGTCACAATGGGGATATTGCGGAAGCTGCCGAGAGTAAGGATATCTTTATCTCCGCTTATGATGCAATCGGCGTTTGCTGCCGCGGCGCATGACAGGAAGGGATCATCCGCCGGATCACGGCACACGCCGAGGATCTCTTCCCTAATCTCGACGACTTCGCAAAAAGGCAGTATCTCGTTTTCAATGAGGGCGGCAATTTCCTGAACCGTTAGCGAAAATTTTGGATAGGAGAGTACCCTTTTAAACTCGTCGAAGGTTTCGCGCGAAAAAACCGGAATAAATGCGACGGTTTTCCAACCTTCGGCAATCCGTGCCGGCTTTCCTGAAAAAAGAAGTGCAGAAACAAGGACGTTCGTATCCAGAACGACCCGGATCATGTCTCATTCTTTCTCGCCCAGCGGATCGCGTCGGTCACATCGTCCGGGGCTATCCCGAGTTTTTCCATCTTCTTCCGGATTCCCTCCAGACTAGCGCTTAAGGGCTGCATCCGGACAGGCGCCAGGAGAATTCGACCATCTGCCACAGCGACATCGAAATATTCTACTCCCTTGAACTCTTTAACAATGTCCCGCGGCAGTGTAAGCTGATTTTTTGTGGTGAGTTTGGCAAGCATTCCTTACCTCCTTACAGTAAGGTTACATTACATTCTGATATGCGTCAAGAAAAAAACATACAGATTCTTTTTTTTATGTAACAGGGATAAAGGCGGACCTGCCTGTGTCCGGGACGAGGCAGACAGGTAAGAACGGATGTGAGATCCTGGAACAGATATTGTGATAAACCGGCAATTCCTGTTCCATACTTACTTTGCCATTAGCTATGAACCATCAGCTTATTCCCTCTCTCCTCACACCTTACTTCTCACGTCTCACTTTTCTTTCCCTCTCTCCTCCCTCCTCACGTTTCACGTCTTACATTTCCCAACCACCGTTTACTGTTCACCGTTCACAGTTTACTGTTGTTAATCATATATTCACCAGCACCTTTGTTCCCTCCCAATCAAACTTGAAATCCATGTAATGCAATCCGGTGTCTTCCAAGGTTTTTCTTAAATGCTTTCTTTTCCCGTTATCGACACAAAACACAAAAAAACCACCCCCGCCGGCTCCCATGATTTTTCCACCGAGGGCGCCATTGTTCATTGCTAAGCTATACCAGCCGTCTATATTTGAACTACTCATTTTTTCTGAAACGCTTTTTTTTGTCATCCAGTGTTCATGCAAAAGCTCACCAAAACGAGTAACATTACCTTCAATGAGGGCTTTTTTCACTTCATAACCTATTTCTTTAATTTTATGCATCGCATCGACAGCAGATAGAGGTTGAAGGCCGGAGGCTGGAGGAGGGTTTTTCGTTTCTGCCTCAAACCTTTTACATCCCGCCTTCTGCATATCTTTGCTTGCTTCAATTTTTTCTCCTTGTTCCGCTAAAATTTCATTCGCATCCCGTTCTATGCTTGTGTAAAACATCATCAGTCTATTCTCTAATTCATTAATTGTTTCGTGGTGTATATTCAAGGGTGTCACAATAACCCTTCCGGACTTATCTATTTCCATTTGAATGATGCCGCCAAAGGCTGTTGCATATTGGTCCTGTTTGCCGATTGGCTTTCCAATGAGATCTATTTCAACTTTGCATGCCTCTTCCGCCAGTTCCTGAATCGGGATAAACCGTCTTAACATTGTGTTGAAGCCTTTTAAAAGCCCAACGGTATAAGCGCTCGACGAACCCATCCCTGTTCCGGCAGAAAGATCGGCCATTGAATGAACCTCAATCGGTCTCTTTATCTTCAGATGTTTTAAAGACTCCCTGACAATGTCATGTTGGATGTCATCTATTTCGTCAATGCCCACTATTTCGGTTTTACTGTAATTAATTTTAATTTTATTGACAATTGCCGGTTCATTTATGTTGATATACATATATTTATTTATGGCAGCGGTAATTAAAAACCCCTCGTACTCCTTATAGTACGAGGGGAGATCTGTTCCGCCGCCACCCAATGACAGTCTAAATGGAGAGCGCACAACGATCATAAATGACCTCCGTTATTCGTGAAATGTGAAACGTTATAAGTTATTCGTTATTCGTTATTGGTTATTCGTTATCGGTTATTTGTGATTTGTGATTTCTGGCGAGACAAATAGTTAATATAACCATTTAGTAGCATAAGTGCCTTGGATATTATCGCTCTTCCATTGACATATTCCTCGTCCGTAATGTAATCTTCGTCTTTTGAAGTTATTAGCTGATCGATCAATTCATGCAGCGAACCACGGCTTTGCCTGCAGAACTGAATATTTTCTTGATAATGAAATCTGCCAAATCCCTCTGCAATATTATGTGTTGTTGATCTTGCTGCTCTTTTCATATCATCAATCAATTCAAATTTTTCATCTTTCGGGTACTTCTTCAGGAGTCGGATAACAAATCTTCTTACATCAGTACAAGCTTTCCAGCATTCCAACTCTTCAAAGCTTTTGAGACTTTCTTTGCCCATAGTGTTCCTAATAATCAAGAATTTATAACTTCATATCAGCTTCAATTCTCATAGCCTTTAAAGTTTTTCAATAAAAAATAACCGATAACAAATAACTTTCTTAATTCTCAGTTTTTCCATCAACTATGAACATATTTTTCGATCTATGAGCTGCGTTTCTGAGCCATGAGCGATCAGCTATGAGCCATGAGCGATCAGCCTTCGGCTGATTAGCATCCCGTTCCCTTCAGCACTGCCACCACCGTCTTCGCCAGTATCTTAAAATCCAGCCACAGGCTCCAGTTGTCAACATATTGAAGATCAAGCATAGCCCATTCATTGAAATCATTTATTTTATTTCGGCCGCTTGCCTGCCAGAGACAGGTAATGCCAGGTTTGATGCTCAATTTCCTTCTCTGCCAGCTCTCATATCTCACCAATTCGTGAGGGCCGGCAGGGCGGGGCCCCACGAGGCTCATGTCACCCTTGAAAACACTCCACAATTGCGGTAACTCGTCAAGACTGTACTTCCGCAAGAATTTCCCCACCTTTGTAATCCTCGGATCATCCTTAATCTTAAATACAGGCCCGCTCATTTCATTCTTTGCCTCAAGTTGCTCTTTCAGTTGATCTGCATCAACACTCATTGTTCTGAATTTCCAACTCCTTACCGGTTTCTTATTCAGGCCGACTACATTCCATTGGTAAAAAACCTGGCCTGGAGAGTCAGTTTTTATCGCAATGGCAATGGCAAGCAAAAACGGTGACAAAAAAATAAGACCCAACGTTGACCCGATAATATCGATTATTCTCTTAATAAATAGCTTAAACTCATCGTTGTGGACGTAACTCACGCTTACTATCGGAATACCGTGCACGACATCTGCATGGAGATTTTTTACTATACTTCCTAAGAAATCTGAGACAATACGTACCTGCACACCCTCCCTTTCACAGATTTCAAGCGCTCTCCTAATGCCCCCGATATGCCTGACAGAAAGTGCAACGATAACCTCATCAAACGGGTAGGAATGAAGTACTTCCTCGATATAACTTACTGTGCCCAGTATCTTCTTCCCATGTAGCTCAAGTCCTACCTTTTCATTGGAATTACCGATAAAACCAACAATGTTAAGCCCCCAATGCGGACTCAACTGCACTGCCTCTGCAAATCGTTTTGCGTCGTGATCGATACCCACAACAAGGATTGACTTGCGGTCGCGTCCATGCTTGCGAATAAATCTGGCAGCCAGAAAAAGCAGATACTTCTCAATGAGAAGAAAGATGAAATTGAAGAATACAAAAAATGCTGCCATTGTCCGGGGGATATAGCCCGGACGCAATATAAATACTGTACCCAAAAGAACCAGGAGTCCAAAGCATACCGTTTTCAAAATGATTTTTACTTCAGTGGCAAACGAAGTAAATCTTTGATATGAGTATGCATTCTGCAGATTGAATAAAAAGACCCAGAATAATGAGGCAAACACGAGAATAGTTAAAAATTGGCTATCAAACTCAAAGACTGTCCCAATAGGCAAGTCCGGGTATAATTGTCTCAACAAAGCCCAGAGCAGATACGATGCAACAAACGAACAAAACGTTGTTATTGCATCGGCAATTTGCGCTATCCTTCTATGATATGTGGGTCGAAAGATCATGGGAAATATTGTGAAACGTGAAAAGTGAAACGTGAAATGTTATGGGAAAAACCATAACAAAAATATTTTTACATTTATCCCCGAAGGGGGTGGATGTCTGACCTGAATCGTCGAAGTATCTCGACTCTGGTCAGCAAGTGTTATGGCTCTCATCTGCATTTATCCGCCGTTATCGAGCGAAAGCCTGCCCCGTGTAAAGAATTGCCCTGAGGTAAGCTTTTGTGTATTAAGCCGAGGGGCAATGAATTTGATTTGCTATTTCACCGGGGCGGGCAGCAAGAAAACTTTTTCTATTCAGCATGAAATGAGTTAAATCTCCAGAAGCCGTCGTAGCAATAGCGTTTGCATGTCACGACGTCCGTCGACGATCAGCAGGACGTACACTGTGTTACCCATAACCCGGTAGATCACGCGGTAGGGTTTAAAAAAGATCTCACGATAATCACGAATCCCCAAAGCCAGTAGTTCTTTCGGATAGGCACCACGTTTCGGAAATTGGGACAGGCTGCTAAAGGTCTTCTCGATTTTCTTAAGCACGTGTTCCGCTTTCTCCGGAGCATCATGCAGGGTGACGTAATGGTAGAGTTCCTCAAGGTCACGAGCCGCATCGGCCGTCAGAAAAACCGTAAAGGGCATCAGCCATCCCTCCGGCCCTCACGCAGGCGCTTGATCACGTCAACAACCGGTTCAATCTTTCCTTCCTCAACTTGACGGTTACCGAGCGCCAGGATTTTTAAAAGAGCCATCGTTTCCCGGGTTTGCTCGTAGCTTTCAATATCCTGTATGACAACCTTGGCCTCACCGTTCTGAGTGATGATGAGCGGTTCCCGCTGCTCACCCATATTCCGCACAATCTCGGCGGCGTGGGTCTTCAGGTAACTGATAGGTTTGATCTGACTGGATAATTTCATAGGTTACCTCGCTTAGCCTTAGTATGACCGATTATAGTCCATAAATAGGTCGATTGTCAAGAAAGCCTTCCGGGCAAAGTAAACATATATTTGCCTGTTTTATCCTTGTCAAAACACCGCTTCTCATCTCCCCATCTTCGTAACTTCCCAACTTTGGCCTTATCCCTCTTTTCCCTTCCCGTCCTCTCTCCTCGCCCTTCACAGCCTTTATCCTTTCACCTTTCACCTTTTTCCTCACACATCGCCCCTCATTTAACATTTCACCTTTTACGGTTTTTCACTATGAGCTATTAACTGTATTTACGTTGCAGGATTTTTTCATAATGCTCCTCTAGCTGTTGCGCTAAAATTGGCCAGGCAAACTGTTCTTCAGCCAATTTTCTTGCATTCCTGCCCATTTCTTCTTGAAGAACCTTATTGCTCAATAATTCAAAAATAGCTGAAGCGAAAGCTTCTGGGTTATCTGAAGTAGATTTACCTATTAAATAATTGTTAAAAATTTCTTGAACATCCCCAACGGCACTCGCTATAATCGGTTTTCCTGCAGCAAAATAATCATTTATTTTTGATGGCCACCGGCCTCTGTTTGCGATTGAATCTTTCATGGGAAGCAGCATAAAGTCACATGCCCCCATATATCTCAATAATTTCTCCTGCGATACGTAACCCGTCTCGATGATGCCCTGCCTGCTTGGTATGTTAGCTTTGTGGTTTCCGATAAGAATGAGTTTGCATTCTGGAGTTTTTTCCAAAACAAGCGAGAATGTATCAAACAATAGTTTTGCATCACCCTTTGACAAAACACCAAGGTATCCCAAAATTGGCAACTCATTAGGCAATTTAAGTATGGTTCGACAAACATTTCTATTTATTGGATAAACATTATCAATATCTGAGCCTTGAGGAATCTGCAGAATAGAACCCTGTTTCACGCCAAGTTCAACAGCACGTTTTTGAAGTGCCAAACTTATTACGGTTGTACCATCGGCATTTGTCCTGAATGCTTCTTCAAAATATTCTTCCAAAGAGCCTACTAAATGTCTGATGATCCACCCAGTATTTCTTTCTTCTATCGTACCCCCTCGTCCCCACCAATCTGCCCAATCTAAAACCAATGGAACACTCTTTTGCTTTATATATAATGCAGGCATGATTACCGCTGGACGTGAATCGAATGCGTGTACTAAGTCCCATGTTTTTTTTCTTAAATATAAACATCTTCTGAGTGTATCCCAAAGATCCCATCCTGTGCGCCCACGACCCCAAAACCAATCCGGTGTTTCTACAAAGTTGACATTATTTTTCTGATATTCCGTTATGCCAAACATTTTTTTTGGAGAAATGGTCATCAGTGTAACTTCGTGTCCAAATTTTCCCATTGCACGTGCAAAATGATAGGCTCTATAAAATGTGCCCCCACTCCAAGCAATGTTGTGGTTAAGCATCAGAATTCGCATTTATCCTCTTGCTGTTTCTTCATGCATTTTGAGTGTTATCGACACGGTGAGATTCCATTGACACAAATAATATATGCTAACGTGTTCCGCCCGAGCGCAATCAGTTTTTGATGAATTTGTAAAGTTATCCGTTTTAGAGTTAATTTAATTGAAAGACTCATTGGTAACTACTCTTCGACACTAATTGTCGACAAGGGATCAAACGCTTTTTTTACTGCAAAAACTTCAACTCCATTTGCGCCACACCATGCAACAATAATTTTTTTGCCAGTATATATTATGAATTGCATACCCATCAATTCAACACTTTGTTGTTCAATGTATTTGCATCGTGTTACTGAAATCAAATCACTTTCGCCCAAACAGTGAATAGAAATCTATTTTTTCAAATATTTCTAATTTTCCGTTTATGGTTGCGTCTAATATCTGCCTCCCATCCTCTTCAAATGCGATTTTAGCAAGTTTGTACGCAAGTTCTTCACCACGATAATCTGGAATATCCCATCTCATTCCTTCTTTATAATATCCTTTAATAAAGTGATTATCTTCATTTCCTGTGCTAATCATTTTTTTGTGAGGGCTACCCTTCTCGATATAACTATGGTCTTTCCCTACTATGATAACTTCATTGAAACCCATATGATACGCTAACTCAATACACGCAAAAGTTACGCTATGACCGTACCAAAAACCTTTCAATACATTCTTCTGGAATTTATGTTTGTGATTTAACATGATAAAAGCCAATTTTTTATTATTATTAAACAATTTTCGTGCATTCCAGTTATAAAAACGGACTAGATCAATTTTGTTGAATTCTTCAGTAAATTGACTTAATTGATTTTTTACATCAATGCACAACAAATAAGTAGGAACAAAATTATATAAATCACTCAAAATGTGTCCGCGGTTCATACAAATAGTAATCTCATCTTTCAATAAATTTAAATCAGTATTTCGCAAACTGGGGCCGTTCGCTACTATAAAACAACGTTTGCCTTTATGAATATCTTTAAATGATTGTAGTTTTCTTTTGTTTTCCTTTGAATATTTAAAGGGAAGTATCCAGCTTAATGTATGAGGTATTTCTAAAAAACGATTAGAAATAATGCCGATTATTCTTTCAATTGTCAGATCTTTTTTTTTCACTGTTCTAAGGTATTCCATTAAGCTCATTTGGCACCCATCTTTTTCCGCAGTTAATTTAGTTGATGCTAGTGTGCTGTCTCGATAACACCTTTACAAGGGGTAATCTTTTCAAGTATCCGTTCTACCTTCTTGGTCCAGACAAAGGGTTTGATATCTTTGTTATTGCAGCGAATATATTCTTCAATGGTTGCCACCAGTTCCTGTACGCTTTTAAAGATTCCCCGGCGAATCCGCTTGCGCGTAATCTCCCCGAACCAGCGTTCCACTAAGTTAAGCCAGGAAGGACTCGTGGGAGTAAAGTGAAGAATAAATCGGGGATGTTTTTCGAGCCACTCCTTTACGTTAGGGTGATTGTGGGTTTCGTAGTTGTCAAGGATCATATGAATACCGAGACTTTTAGGCATTTTCCGGTCAATGGTGCGCAGAAACTTAAGGAACTCAGTGTTTCTGTGCCGGGGGTAGCAGGAGCCGATGACTTTTCCTTCCAGAACATTGAGGGCGGCAAAAAGACATGTAGTGCTGTTTCCTTTGTAGTCATGGGTCATTGTCCCGCAGCGCTCTTTTTTCATCGGTAACCCGGGCTGCGTTCTATCCAACGCCTGTACCTGGGATTTTTCATCCACACAGAGCACCGCTGCCTTGCCAGGTGGATTTAAATAGACGCCTACCACATCGGTCAGTTTTTCTACAAACCTTTTGTCTTTGGATAATTTGAATGTCTCAACACGATGGGGCTGCAATCCGTGGGCATCCCAGATACGTTGTACGGTTGCATGACTTATACCCTGTATTTTAGCCATGGTTCGCGTTGACCACTGGGTTGCATCTTTCGGAGTGGTATGCAAGGTTGCTTCCACGATAGCACTGACCTTTCCGGAATTAAGCCATCTCGAACTCGGGCCGTGGGGTGCATCTTCCGACAGTCCCGAGGGTCCCTGTTCCCTAAAACGGTTGATCCATAAAATAACGGTAGGACGAGTCGTATTTGTTTTTTTGGCAATTGCATTATGGGAGATACCCTCTGCTGCAAGCAAGCAGATGCGGGAGCGCAAGACCACCCTTTGAAGGGTCTTCTTTGTCCGGATCCACGCTTCTAATGTTCTTTTCTGTTCTTCTGTCATGATCAATATATCGGCTGGTTTCCCCATAAATTATGGCAACACAGCCATGAGTTATTGTCAAGTTATTGCTGAAACACTACAGTAGAAAATATTAATTGAACATTTTATTCTTTATTTTTCTATCCATTTCGCATCAAATCATTGGTTTATGTCTGGTTGAAAATAATTGTTAGCGTATATCAAATCAATTATTTTCATTAATCGCAACGCGTCAATCGAATTGCCCGACTCGATTGGTCTATTTTCTTTGATATTTTTAAAAAAGTGTTGTATCTCTGAGTTCCAAGATGTGTCAGTATGATACACAATTCGCTCTTCACTTGAAAAACTTCCACGATGAGCGTTGTTAGAATTCCGCTTAATTGCCAGATCTTCATCCCCATAGGCACCCGAAGATGTCTTTAGGCCGTTCAGGATCAGGGCACCGCCCTCCATAAATACTTCCAGGGAAAAGATATAACGCCATTGAGTCATCGTCGAGTGCAGTGAGGCACATATGCCGGTTTTGCTGCTGCGGAAGTTTGCGAAGACATTGTCCTCGATGCCGTCAATCTTCCAGTAAAGGTTTGAGACCATTGCCTGAACCTCGTCAAAGCCACCGCCAAGATAAAGGAATAGATCCAGCATATGGATGCCCTGATCGAGCATTATTCCGCCTCCAGCCAGTTCCTTTTTTGCTCGCCATCCCTGGAAGAAACTCTTATCCACTTCCTTCCCATAACGGCCGCGCATCCACAAGATACGGCCCATTTCACCGTTATTAATGATCTGTTTAATCTTTTGAACGCTCGTGTGGTGGCGGTGGTTAAACCCATACATAAGTATACATCCGGATGTTTTTTCAACTGCGATCACTTCCTTCATTTCACTTGCGTTAAAAGCAGGCGGTTTTTCTGCAAAAACGTGTTTCTTGGCATATAAGGCGGCCTTGCAGAGTGGCACGATGCGATAATTAGGGGTGCAGACGAATATGGCATCTATCGTAGGATCATGGATCAATGTCTCCTCGCTAAGAGCCAGCCTATATCCTTTGGCATCCACAGGGTTTGCATCCCAGATGGCTGCAACTCGTCCACGCCCACTTTCTTCGATAGCTTTCGCTCGTATATTACCCATCTTGCCAAAACCGATAATACCGCAATTAATCATGCTTCATCCTATCAATCAGAGTTTGTAAATCTTGCCCTAGAGATTTAAGGAAATCTTCGCATGTGCTGGCGACGTGCGGGGTCATGTGAAAAATGTGGGGGGGCAGTGTGGCCAGTTTCCTACGATACGGTTCTTCCCAGAAGACATCAAAAGCAGCGGTTAGACGTCTTGCCGAAAGCTCCCTGTAAAGTGCATCCTCATCGACAATGGGGCCACGAGCGGTGTTGACGAGGGCGGCGCCTTTCTTCATCCATCCGAGTTTTTCCGCATCAAACCAGCTGCGTGTGGACTCTAAGAGCGGTATGTGTAGAGAAACAACATCTGCCGTATGAACCAACGACTCAAGATGATTTATATTGTCTGTTGCTGTATCAAAGCTACTAACTGTCAGCAATGCTTGGAGTTTACTTTTCACTCTGCGCCCAATGTTTCCTTGTCCAATAAGAAGAACAACCCGGTTTTCCAGAAAAGGTCTCGGATTCTTTGACCATGATTCAATATGGCCCGCTCCGTCATAGAGACGTTCAAGAATCAGGAAAACGGTGAAATTGGCCGTTTCTTCGTAGATGATATTTGCCGTACGTTCGCTGGGGAGGACCACACTAACACCCTGCTCGGTGCATGCTGCAAAATCAATGTTATCCGTTCCCACTCCACACTTAAAAACGGCTTGCAAATTGGGCATTGCCCGAACATCAAACTTCTTGGCACCCACCACAGCCAATTCAGCATCTTTCGGGGTAGCATTCGCCATTGTCAACACAGGAACATACGCATCAAGCGTCGGTGTGTTTTTCCAGATTTTCATTTCAGAAATTTTTTTCCAAACAGCCATTCCACGCCCTGATATTCACCTTCCAATCCGCCCCGATCATTCCTGCGGACCAGCAGCCCCCTGCTGCCTCCACCAAGGCGAGCCCAGCGGCAACATCCCACCACCAGATGGATTCCTCAAAATAAGCATCAAATTGGCCTGACGCCACATACGCAAGGGACAAAGCCGCCGATCCAATCATGCGGATCTTTTTGAAAGTCTTTATTTTCCTTAAAAAATCCCGTAACGCCGCCCCTTCAAAACTGCGACCGGCAGGAAAGCCTGTGGCAAGCACAGCCTGACCCTGATCGTCAACCTTCGACACTTTTATGGGTGCACCATTTGCAAAGGCATTGTATCCCGGCAACCCCGTGTAAAGGATATCTGATTGAAAATCATAAATAACCCCGAGACAGGGGAGTAAGTCTTCGCAATAAGCAATCGAGACACAGCAAAGCGGAAAGCCCCGCGTAAAGTTAAATGTTCCATCCAGTGGATCAACCACCCAAAACGGCGCTGTGCGGTCAATAGGTGGCATGCCTACCGATTCCTCGCCAAGAACTTGCACGCCGGTTGCTTCAAGATGCCTGCGGATGAGTGATTCGCTTGCCACATCGGCCACTGTTTTAACATCTTTACCTGCATCCAAACGAATCACAGCGCTCTGGGCGAAGTTCTCCCGAAGTAACTTTCCTGCATCCCGGGCCGCCTCCGCAGCAAGCAATAAAAGGGATTCTTTATGGTTTGATGGCGTGATTGGGGAATGCTTCATAGTTTAAACGACTTGATTCGCATATCCTGATGTGTTTCCCATGACCACTCGGTGATACCCATAAAGCGGTCCAGCCACATATGGAGTAGCACCTGATGGGCGCATTCAACAACGCCATAGGTTTTAGCCGGTACGTATAAGTTCAAGTCGCCAAGCAACCGGCTGTGATTGTCGGGCCTGAGCCCGGACATGGTAACCACACCCATTCGGCATTCACGGGCGGTAGCAATAGCTTTGAGGATATTGGGTGAATTGCCGGAACTGCTGATTGTCACCAGCAAATCACCCTGTTGGGCATAGAGACAGAGTGCCGCTGCAAACACCTCATCATCACCCAAATCATTAGTCAGGGCAGTGATCATGGCCGAATCAGAAAAAGAAAGCGATTTTACTTTTCCATTTTTGGTCCAATCCAGTGCCATATGGTTAGCAAATGCTGCGCTTGCTCCATTACCGCAAAAAAACTGAGTGTAACTGGCGCTACGGACTTCCCCAGACAACCGGCATAATTGCGAAAATCCTTCATCCGGATCAAGTCGTTCCCCCCTAATGGTTGTGATCTCGATGCAATTTAGACTATTGGATATGCATCCAAGAAAATTTTCATAATAACTGGTCATAAAGTCAGCATTCCGTTAAATTATCTATAGCGGGCAAATAAGTCCCCATCGACACAAGGCGAGTGTCAATCTTGACCACCGCCTTATAAACACGGTCATGCACCCCGTCACTTATCATCGGCCGGTGCCCGTCTTCAGGAAAAAATATAGCCCAGTAGCCGGCATGTAACCAAATTGTCGTTGTTGATTCGGGTTTCTCATAAAACTGCACATCGCGAGACGGGTCGTAGCAACCAGCCGGGGTCAGTTCAGTCACACGCAGATGGTCAATGTATTCACCACCAGAAATGATGTATTGGAGATCGATGGTATGGGCGTGCGTTTCAAAAGCACATATATATCTTGGCTTGGTGGGGTAGGCATGAACGTTAATATAAAGATAATCGCCCTGCAGTTGCGTTATCCCAAGGGGCGAGACCGCCGTCAGCGGCTTCATTGCAGTAAATGCCTCCCTCCAGACCGGATCAGTCAATAAGGTGCAATACCGATGGATATCCCGGATGTGCCCAAGGATCATAGCATTTCCTTACCGAAAGGCACCCCGCTCTAAGAGAGGAAACAATGCCTCGGCAAAGAGCAGATCAGCTTCTGTCTTAATGACGTGTGCAGCCAATCGGCTGATCGGATAAAAACCAACCTTGCCGGCATATGTTGCACACTCTCCAGCCCGAACCGCTGAAAGGAAGGTCGAAGCTCTCCACCCCGTAATACTCCAACAAACCCGCTGAACAGGCTCCAAGTTTTGAGAATTCGTTTTTTCGGAAAAAATGAAGTTAACAGGCTGCCCTCGAAATGCGCATTCGATTTGGATTTCCTCAACGCTGAGCAAACAGTCAAAATTACTGGTTTGCATATGGGAAACGAACCGGCATATGTCTTCAACTGTCAACAACGGCGCAATACTGTGAACCTGATAAATGATATCACAAATATGTTTTTTGAGAAACTCAGTTATATACTGCTCACTCGTCGCCTGGTTATTGCCAAGGTTTTCAGGGCGCTGATGAAACCGAACGCCCTCAGCGACAGCAATATCACCAAATGCAGGGTGCTCTGAATTGACCCAGATTTCGTCAAACACACCGGCCTGCTTGCACTTGCGAATGGCCCGGACGATCAGCGGTATTCCTTCTATTTCGCGCATATTTTTTTTTGCTAGGCGCTGACTGCCCATTCTGGCAGGGATCATGGCTATACTGTTCATCTTTTCAATTCCTCGTTTTTAGAAATAGATACTTTTCAAATAGCTGAATAGGGGATGCATTCGTTTCAATCTGAACCAGACGGAGCGGCATCCTTATCTACCCAGATGGCTATCACGCCCCGTTTGGGTTGCAAGCCCTGCAGCGGACTTGACTTCGGGTCCCAAGGTCCGTTTATCATTCGGTCAATTACCGGCTGTTTTGCCCTGCCCGCCGCAACAATCCAGACAAGCGGTGCATCCTCAAGGGCACTGGAGGTAAGCGTCACCCTTTCCCAGCCTTCCGGCCCTTTTCCTACGGCTACGGCCAGCCGCTCTCGTTCTTGCAAAGCCGGTGAGCCAGGGAATAGGGAAGCGATATGTCCGTCTGCACCCAAACCTAGCAACGCCAGATGAAACAGAGGTGCGTGAATAATGTTTTTGATTGTGGTCAACTCCGAATTATAGGCATCCGCTGCCGCGTGAACAGTAACGTTCGTCGGTATCGGATGTACATGATCATAAGGCATGTTTAGGGGTGCGGCCAGTGTGTTGCGAATCATAGCGGCGGTGTTGTCGGGATGATCCGTGGGAACTAAGCGTTCATCACTAAAATAAATATGAAAGCCAGACCAGTTGGGGGTAGATCGTCGATATGATTGAACGATAAACCGGTTGAGTTCTACCGGGGTCCGACCGCCCCCAAGAACGATACGGCATTGTTTTTCTGTGTGAAGAATATTTGTTATGTTGTTTACGAAGTTCTCAGCTACATTGCGAAATAATTCTTTTTTGTTTTTAAAAACATGTATTTGATAAGTCATTTATAGTCAAAGAGTAATTGCTACATAATCATTGTGAGATGGATGTGATTAGAGTCCGGAAACATGATGTCCAGGTATACTTATAAAATTTCTCTTTCTCATACGTGGTGTATGGTGTTACCCTTGCATCAATTGCCATTTCTAAAGCAATAGCGATTTCATCCGGTTTGGGATTACAAGGAAATACTTGACCGTTGCTTTTTAAATTATTGTCTATTTCCATCACCATTGGCAATACAACCATCTTTCCCAATGCAAGAGCGACATAAGTTGTAATATCAAAATCTGCATTATCCATAGTTGTGAATACTTGACATGCAGAGTAATAATCAAGCAACAAATCTTCATCGATGAAACCCAAAAAGCTTACATGTTCAGCTAATCGCAACTCAGTTACCAAATTTTTCAAAATATGTTCTTCTGGTCCGGTACCCCCTATCATGAGCATCGCATTTGGCCTCTTCTCCTTCAGCGCGAACATAGCTCGGATACATAAATCAACCCTTTTGTTGCTAACAAGCCTTCCAATGTTCAAAATAATATCTCGCCCCTGCAATCCTAATTTAGCCTTTATATCAATTTTTGGCTTATATCCTAACAAATCTTCGGAGTATGCCCCTTTGATAACGATAGCATTTTTTGCATACAGATAATCGTCCTCATCTTTCACTTTATTGGAGAGAGTAAAAATGTTCTTTGCCTTTTTGAAAGAATAAAATATCAATGCTCCCTTTATTTCATCTATCGCTCGTTTAACTGGATTTAGTGAGGGGCTTGGAACGCTGCTAATTTCACCACACAATGATATTTGTTTAGATATCTCAATCGATTTTCTTCTATAGAAAAATGTGCTAGCGATTCTATGGCCCGTGAAATGGTACATTTGCCCAAAATCGAGGATGCTGTAAGGATATTGCGAAAAAAGAGTGCTTAACATTACAAACACATATCCACCGAAGTCCTGGCAAAGGATCATGTCTGGATCAATTCGACCAATTAGGTTCTTCAGACTGAACATTGAACGAATATAGCGTCTTACTTTTGAGAATAAACGTTTGTCACCTTCATTGCCTCCAGTATCTATCTTAATTGTATCCACATCATATTTTCCGCCATACAAAGCTTTGCGGTCAAATTCCAAGCATACGATGTGACACATTATTCCATTAGCTTTCAACACTTTTTCACCTTCAAGGACTAACCTTTCTCCTCCTCCGGCTACTTTGAAATCAGTAACGAACCAGATGATCTTCTTTGAACTGTGCAATCTATCAATCTCCATATTTTTCAACAATTTTTCAACAGCACCCTCTTGATAAATCTAATAGCTCGGAATATGTCAAAATATCTGGGGTTAATGAACTTAATGGCTATATGATGCGATTGTATAGTTCTTATCCATTTATGAAGGCGACTGGGAGAAATATTTGCAGCTTCATTAAAGTAAAAGGACGCTGAATAATAGTCACCAATACTATGATATCGAAGCGCCATGTTCTCAAAGTGTTTTGATAACACTTCGTTTCCTTTCATGGCGATTATTTCCGACATGTGTTTCAACACTATCTGGGCATACCCCATACAGTTTTTCCTGCTATTACCGGAGATGGAATCGTGTCCGTCATTATGCCAAATAAACAGAGGCTTATCAACAAAACCAAACTCAAAGTATTTTGCTAGCATAATTGATGTGTCCCATTCTTGATGGGCCAAGATACTTTCATCAAGCCAGCCGATTTTCTCGAAACATTCTGCTTTCACTAGGAGGCCTTGGTAAAGAGGTCCAGCGTTAGTCAGCAGATCACCGTAAACATTGCCATCCATTTTTTTAAGCACTTGTTTTTCCAACGGACGTCCGCCGCCTCTATTCACTAGACCATAGCAATATACTACCTTTACCTTCCTGCTTTGAGCACAGTTTAAGGTCTTCCATAGCCGATCAGGCATCCATTCATCGTCGGAATCCTGAAAAGCAATCCAATCACCTTTCGCCTCTCTTATGCCTCTGTTACGAGCAGCCTGTGCGCCTGAATTTTTTTCTAAAACTATGCAACGGATCCGTGGATCAGTACAACTCTTAACAACATTCACAGTGCCGTCTGTTGAACAGTCATCAACTATAATGACTTCAAAATTCTTATAGGTCTGTGATAAAACAGAATTTAAGCAATAAGGTATTGTCTTTTCCCGGTTGAATATCGGTATGACTACAGATATCAAAGGATTTTGATTCATGGTTTTGAATGGCGCACTTACCAGTAGTAATCTCTGTACTTATTGTAATAATGGACCGTTTTTTCTATTCCAGTTTTAAAACTAAACGTTGGTTTCCAACCTAAAATGGATTTAACTGCACCAATATCGCACTCAAAATCCCCTCCCTCAATAATCTTATAGTTTTCAGGCCAGGGAATTTTCTTAAGAATACCATTCCCTACGATATCAACAACGGTTTGGGCCATTTCACAAAAAGCAATAGAATTACCTGAGCCAAGGTTAAAAACTTTCCCATCTGCATTAGATGAAAATCCAGCAGCAAGCATAGCATTAACAATATCTTCAACATATATATAGTCCCGCAGTTGAGTTCCTTCACCATAAATTTCAATGGTTTCACCATCCATGGCTTTCTTGATAAAATAATTTACTATCCCATATTTCGAGTGTTTCATGTGGTGTCTTATGCCGTAAGGGTTGGCTATCCTGAAGGCAACAGTCCTGATGCCGTGAAGCTTGTAATACATATAATGGTAAAATTCTCCTACAACTTTATGAATTCCGTAAAAACTTTTTGGTCTAAGAGGATGATCTTCCTTTACTTTTTCTGCAGAAACAATCTCGCCATATTCGAGTCGAGATCCGGAAAATATTATTTTAGCCTCTTTATTAAAATTTCGGCATGCTTCGAGAAGAAGAAGGTGTCCTTTGCAATTAATATCCAAATCAAGAAGTGGATCAGTTTGAGAGTCTATATAACTAACCTGTGCTGCAAGGTTAAATATTATATCCTTTTTCTTAACCAAGTAATTAAGAGCAGATGTATCACGTATATCACCAATATTTATGGATATATTGTTTTTTATTTCCTCAATGTTAAAGAAATTCCCTCCGTATAGCGGCAGCATTGCATCAAGAATAGATACATTGGCCCCCAGTTCAACAAGTTTTACGGCAAGATTGCTACCTATCATACCGAGTCCACCAGTTATCAGAATTTTTTTTCCATTATAGCCATCGCTAAAGTTCACGAATGCCTCCTCCTGTGATGATACGGTTCATATACTCAGATAAAATAATAATAGTATTATTATGGTCGAACTTCTTCTCTATCTTTGTTCTGGCATTTTTTGAGATGGTACCTATATCTGCTGTTCTCAACGCCACCATCTGACGATAAATGCCTTCAATGTCCCGTTCTTCAGCCAGAAAACCGTTTTCTCCATCATCAATTATTTCTGGAATTCCGCTATGTCGTGTTGATATTATCGGCAACCCACAAGCCATTGCCTCACATATTGCAGTTGGTAATCCCTCCATATCGCCACTCTTCGAAGTAACGCTTGGATGCATGAAAACATCCACATTTTGCAGAAGTTCAATATATTTCTTGTAACCGATATAACCAAGGAAACTAACGCTTTGATTTAAGCCGAGGGAGCCCGCTAACTGTAGCAATTCTGACTTCATAGGCCCGTCTCCGGCGATAAGCAGCCTAGCCTTGGGATCAGTTTCTTTCTGGTATATGCTGAAAGCCTTCAGTGTTACATCGATTCCCTTTTTGGGTTCAAATCTTCCCACCTGTAAAAATATTGCCCCCTTCGGTACTGAATGACGGCGTCTAAATGGGAACCTTTCAAGTGGAATCCCGCAATAGGCTACATTGCATTTCATAGTATCAGGAAGAAAAGGCGTCAATCTTCTCTTCATGTCCTCAGAATTAACAAAAACCGCTTCGAAAATTGATTGCTTAAGTTTTTTACAATATTCAGGGTCTCTAAGGTAAGCCGAAGCATCTATACCGAGAAAATATGCAGTCATCGGTATCCCAAGCTGAGAAGCATGCCGTTGCATCTCTAATGCAATATGACCAAAGTTGACATGAAAAAGGTTACTTCCCTGCAGGTGTTTTTTAAAAATTCTTTTTTCCTGCCCTGTAAAAACACGCCACTTGTTCCGAGGTGGAATTACCAGAGGTTTAATTCCGGGAAATTCAGCTGTATTCTTTGTAGATGGTGTCAGGAGCTTAAGATCAAAATACTCTTTCAGGCCTTGACACTGCCTGTAAATGAAGGTTTCCGACAAAGGAAGAAATGTGTGATGATAAACAGTTATCCTGGGTTTACTTTTCTGCATTGATCTCAATGCGCTATTGTCTTATAAATTCAAGTATGGGTGCTTTGTAATTCTCAAACCAATAGACCATATCATATTCCTTGCGGCAATTACTGGAATAACGATCATAATTCTTCTCGATCTTCAAGACTGCATCTTTTATTTCACTGAAGTCGTCAACACAAACTCCACACCCTGTTTGTTCGATCGCTTCAATAGTACAATTGTATTTATTAACAATCACTGGTAATCCGAAACGAAGATAGGCAGAAATTTTCCCTGATGATTTCCCTGATGTTGCAAGATTTGGCGAAACGTTATTGTACCAGCATATCCCTATATCGCTGGACATGAGAATAGTGTCCATATCTTCTATCAATTCAAAAGCATCTTCAGAAATTATTACATTTTTTATCTTATTTCTCTTAAGGGCAGTTCTTAATTTATTGATATAATCTCCGAAATAATAACCATGGAAAATCAACACCCAATCGTTAATACTTGAAAATGCCAGAGCAAGTTCTATACATGAATGATACTCTTGGATTCCTCCCAAATGCAGTGCAATTTTTTTACCATCGTTTATATTGTATTTTCCCCTAAACATGAAAGACTTTTCCGCAGACGAAGGTTGCAGATAAGTAACCGGAAGGAATAAGGTCGGTACTTGATCAGACAGAGCATACTCTTCTCTGAATAACATCTCTCTTTCCCGAGATTGGATTATCAAGCCTTTAATGGTGTTTATTTCGCTTCTTTCCTTATTCATTACTTCTTCAGGATATTCAAGATTAAAGTAGTTATCTTTAAAGTAAAGCTCAAGGCTGTAATAGAATGGTCTTGCATTGGGAAACAATTCCTTGCAAAGGAAATAACCATGAGGATCAAAACAGATATAACATGTATAATTATTATTATAGTCAATTTTATTATTTTTTTTTAAAACAGCACGGATTAAAGAAACAAATGTTTTTTTGATTTTTATTAAAACAATCTTTATTTTTTCTTTTTTATTAATGGAATTACCGATCAGGTAGACAAGCGTTTGATTAATTGTATTAAATAAATTTATTTTTTTTCTATTTTCTATCTCTATCAAATTAATAGTTTTTTTATTAAGCACTGTTGCTTTGGAGTTCGAGGCATTTTGAATAAAAAAATCAACTTCATAATTGTCTGATAAAATATCGAGCATACAGACAACAGGAGAAGATTTTCCGATGGAATATTTCTTAAGGAAGACAGCTACTTTTTTCAACGATGTCACCATAAAAATTATTTTTAAATACCGGGTTTATACGCTATACCGGAAATAGCAGCAAACATATCGTTTTCATAAAAGTCATGTGAGTACGCTTCGTTTATTTGTTTTTTCAATCTGCTTCTTGCGTTGGATTTCAAAATTACATAGACAAATGGAAAAACAAATAGAGATAATACAAATCTTTGTAAATCGGGCATCGGCCTACGTCGTACATAAAGGCCGATCATCTGTGCCATACTTTCATCCCATCCACCCATTGCTCTGAGGCCGATTTTTTGAAACCCTGTATTCTTAAGATGTCTCTCAAGAGAGAAAGGTGTATAGCGGTACTGGTCATGAGGGACATCATGTAATGGCCATAGATATGGAACAGTAAAAAATAAAATACCCCCCGGAGATAAAACTCGAAAAATTTCTTCCATAACTGCTTCTGGCTCTGGACAGTGTTCAAAAAACTCCGTTGCCACAGCACACCGCACAGAGTTATCAGGTAAGGGAATAGTTTTACCGTCCCACGTCAAATCAGGCTTATTTTGATAAATATCATTTTTATCAAGGTCCAACCCTATATATTTTATCACATCAGGGAACGAGAGAACTATTTCCCGGTACGGCATGTATCCACAACCAATATCAAGTACAGTTCCAGAAAAGAGTTTTTCCATCTTTTTTAATGCGCCTATGATAAAGCATCTTGTAATAAAAGTATCCAGACTATACGGAGTAAGCGTAGGATTGGTAAATTTTTTTAAGTTCATCAGTTCACCGCATCAATTTTTGGTGTTCCCTTATCCAACGGCAAGGTGATAACTATCAATGGGTCACCGGGAAGGCCAAGTTGAAAAGAAATTCGCTCTACCGACGATTCCATGAGTTTAACTGTGATCTTCTGCTTTGAATCCGATGCTGGAACCAATAACCAGGAAAAAACAGCTGAGTTTGCAATCGACGCTGAATAAATAGCGACCGGGCTGGGAACCTTGGTTCCATAGATAACGCTATACCAGCCTTGCTTGGAGGGCTCCGTTTGGCCTTTGACGAGTTTGATATTCCACTTCAGATCGGAGACCGGAATGACGCTAAACAGGCCTCCCGTATTGTTAGCAACTACGGAATCCTTTTCAACAGAAAGGTCACAGTCCGGATGGAAATGCCATAGTGGTTGAATGGTTCTCGGTCGGTCTGTGGAGATACGATCAACCACTACCCAATACCGGTCTCGTAAATAGAAAACCGCCCGGGTATGAGTGACTTGACCTTCTATTCCTTCGAACCCATTGTCGAACGTCCCTCTGGCAAAATCAAAGGCCGGGTTGAGAGCATACTGTTCCGGTACCAGTGGCGCTTTCGCGGTTCTGTCACCAACATTCTGACCGTGCCCATCAATGAGGATCACGTTATGAGCGGCGGATCCCGCGAAATGATTCCTCCATCCTTCCGCCTTGCTGTAGGTGTAACGGCCGCCGTCGACCAACCAATCGTGACCGAGCGCAGACACCGACAGATGAAGCTTATCTAAGTTTTCGTGACTGAAGCCCGCTGGGCCGATATCAAATAACGCCCACTGGGCATTTGCGTCCCAGCCGCTCCGCATAACGACCTGTCCTGCCCAGGGAAAAACAACGGAAGGCAAACCAGCAGGTTTTTGGCCTCCCCGGCCGTTTGTGGCAATGTATAGCCAGTCTGATCGTTCATAAGTCTTGGCAGCTTTTAACACATTATTTCTATTGTAAACCAGATCCGATTCGTTGTTGTGAGGCCCATAGCCATTAGGACGTACAGCATAAGCTACATAATTCCACATATTCTCGATTGTTCGTTCAAAGAATGGATCAATTTTTTGGCCAGCGACATGAAGGGTTTGGACAAAAACTCGAAACTGTTCCAAGGCTATCTGATGGTAACTGTCAGCTAATTCATTGTGCGTACCATCTGGGTAAACCACAGTTGTCAATTGTTCCACCATTTTACTCTTAGCGTAATCGAGCCACTCCTTGGTGTTTTCAAATTCTGGCCAGGCAACGGCAATCGCTGCCAGACCGTTCATTTCCATTAGGAGGTGGTTGGTAGAAAGTGAGTGATTTTTACGTAGATATTGTCCTTGCTCGTATACGCTGGACAGCATCAGGATTCGCGTTGCTTCTGTGAACGCATTGTTCTGCTGCAAGCAGTAAAAAAGCGCCGGCCAATTTGTCATTCGTATGCCTATGTTAATAGGTGACCATGGATTAAAGTATATTCCTTCTGCCGGAGGGGGATTAGCCAAAACCCAGTCAGTTATGTAATTGTTAATGTATTGTACATATTTGACGTTATCGGTGGCAAAAAAAATACCCAATATTTTGTTAAGATAATCTTGACGGTTGAGACAACTTGTCCATTCCCAGCCCAGCGCTGTATCGGGGCCACGGTAATCCCAATTACGATGTCCGTTATCTAATCGCGGGATTTTGGCGGTAACCCCGTAAAAGGTATAGGTATCCTCCAACATAATATCTACGTTGGAATTGTTTTGATTTTCCGGCCAGATGGGTTTGTACTTTAACCGACGCGTGTTGGACTCAAAACGATAGTAGTCGAGAAGAAACCTGCAAGCAGCGGGGTAATCTTTATGCCCCACAGCGATCTTTACCTGTTTTAAACCCGGATGGTCCAGATTCAGAGCAGAGAGCAGTTTGGCTACTCGGTCAGGATATTTTTGGTATACCCAATTTATACCATAATCTTCTTCCGGTGCACCCAAGGTGTTATGAAGTATGCCTGCCATAACCGTGTTTTTGGCGACCGACAATCCAATAACAAATAGTATGCCATACAGAACAACATGAAATTCGATTGATAATAACCATTTATGGCGAACTATTGATTTTATTATGGTGCCATAAGCGTTGCCGTTGAGTTTTAAATTACCCAACATCCGTGACGTATTAGGAATAATTCTATGCAAGTCTATGGATATCATATATTTGAAAAGCAATGATCCTCAATAATTAGAAAAGAAATTCCACCATTACGTGGAGCGTTCTTGTACTGATTTTATTAAAGCAAACAAGGCGGTCATGGGTACCCAAAACGGTGTTACCGTATATGGTTCCCATACTAAAGGCGAAAACATGCCTGCGATAACTATTACGATAATCATGCCCATACCTGTCAGAGATAGTTGCTGAATCAACAAGTCTTTATTTTTTAATCCCTTTATAAATACTTTTAAGAAACAGATTAATATCCAAACAAAACCAAATAACCCAATAATACCGTAGCTTAGCCCTAAAAAAAGCCAAAGGTTGTGAACATCCCATGAATCACCATCTGGCGAAGTATGGAAGCCCCACAGGCCAACACCAAGCGGGTCCTTTAAAATTGTTATTAGACCTTCCTCCCATCTTTCAAGACGACCTAAATAATTAGTGTCAGATGTAGGTTCATGTAATAATGTGAACAATCTATCATAAATCTGAATATTTTCAGACTGAATGGCAAAATAGACACTTCCTGCAACTAAAATTAATAAAGGAATTGTTAATTTGATGAGTGCAGTTCGTTTGGGCACAATGCCAATCTTCATTCCTATCGTAGTTATTGCCAAGCAAGATACAATGAACGCAACGGAAGCGCCCCTTGCTTGAGCAAATACAAATGAAACAGTAAATATTATTATTGCGACAATTGAAAACATGTTCGTGAGACGGTTTGTATTAAAAAGCCAATAATTATAAGCAATTATCGAAAGAAAACTAAGGACAGTCCCAATAGTAGTAGGCAATATCCTTATTTCGCCCATGTATGGAAGATCAAATTGCATACTTAAACGCCCAAGACCAACAGCATAGTCGGTTTCTTGGACAAATGAGAGCGATTTTGGTCCAAATGAAAACAGTATTGATAAACACGTGCCGGATATAAGCATGACCCAAAATAGATGATTAATGTCTTTGCTCGAAGTTGTACTGACAAATATTGTCATACAAAAGAACATTGGAAATATACATAATAGTCTTATTGTGGATATTTCCAATCCAGTTCTATGTGAGGAAAAGAAAAAGGTTAACAAAGCTCCGGAGATATAAACGAGAAAGGGTACATAAGGGAATTGCTTCAATCTGCCGCGTACATTAGTCTTGTTTGCTATAATAAAGATGAAAAAAAACCAAATTATTGCCTCAAACAGTAAAATATTTTTAAAAATAATATATTTTGATAATACGAAGGGTACAGGAAACCAGAAAAAAAAGAGAGAATATTGGAATAACCTTTCGATACCAACCTTTGACTGAACATATAGAAATATGAAAAATAATGGTGATAAAGTAATAAGTATAACAGTCTTTGTCATATCGGCATATAAGGTTTGTAAAATACTTTCCACGAACAGGTAAGAAAAAATACACAAACCTAAGTATGGAAGAATACTGTTAATATTTTGAATCCTATGCATTATAGCCAAATCTCTATCTGGGAATATCTAAAAAATTATGAATAATTTGAGTGTTTTTTTAAACATGTTTATTTTTTATCGCGGCAGCTTACCGTTTTCGCCTAAATAATCCGGGCGCAATACCCACTTCCGCAACCGAAGATCATTTTTCAGCGCTTGCTGGTGGAAAGCATAACCGGCTTTATAATTCTCGTCGATTATCCTTCTTATCGCCGCAATCTCCGGCGGATCTTCCTGCGCAGCTGCTGCAAAAAACCCGCCTTTTCTCAGGAAGCCAGCGACACGGTGTTTCGCCCGCCCCAGCGGTCGCCGGACGGCCTGCACAATTTTACGCACTGACAGCCCGGAACTTGCGCCCGGCGCATCGTCCGGCCCAACGTAACCATCCAGTCCATGCTGCCGGCGTACATCCTGATAAGAGCTGTGAATGCCGTTGAAGTATCGTCGCCAGCAAAAGTACTTCAAAGTCAGCCGCGACGAAGGGATCAGATGGTCGATGCGCGCCCGGGGATTATAAGCGGCAAAAAATCCATTTCGATGAAGCTTCTGAGCTAGGGCACTCTCGCCGGTGCCTTGATAGGCGCGGTATTTCTCAGGATAGTAATCCGGTTGTGTTCCGCCGTATTCCAGGAGTATCTGTTTCCGAATCGCATAATTGCAGCCGAAAATATAATACGGCGGGATCATCCTGAAATCTTCGCCGAAATCGACCAGGCTGAGAAAGGTATTGACTTTCCCATAGTCTGTCAGGACCCAGAAATTCTCGACCCATTCCGGTGGCGGCTCCTCGTATTTGGGGATGCACGGGCCGCCGGCAATGACCACATCGTCGCGATGGAAAGATTCCTCCATCCCCCGGAGCCACCCCTCCGTAACCATCGAGTCATCGTCCAGATAGCACAGTATCTCGCCATTGGCCTCATCGCAGCCCATATGACGCGCCGCCATCAGGCCCGGTTCGGCACAGTAATGGCAGTGCAGGTTCCTGATTCGCCCCTGATATGATTCCGTGACACCCTGAGTATCGTCTGTCGAGCCGTTGTCGATGACCAATACCTCGAATTCGCTGGGGTCATACGACAGAAGCGCTAAATGCTCAAGACATTGTGTGAGCTTTTGTGACTGGTTCAGCGTGGGGATTATTACTGAATATTTTATTCTTTCCATCAGCTTTTTCTTGTTTGTGCCGCATTTAAAATCTCGGCTGCTCTTGAAATTGTAACTATTGATTCATTTGTTAGCAATTCAGTTTTCTTTTTTTGCTGCTCAGAAATTTCCTTTCTATTTTTAACAACATATTCAACAATTCCCCACAACGACTCAAAAGCGACTTTATCCATGTCCTCATTGATATGGCAGGCCGGTAAATCGTAAATTTGCATGATACCTTTAAGTTTTGTTTTCTGATATAACCCATTGGCCAAACCGATGCATGGGATTCCTGTTGATGCAGCAAATACAATGAAATGATACCGTGCCCCGATTGCCAAATCACCCAGGCTTATCAAAGTTTTGTATTGAATTGCGTCGTATTCTCTTTCGATAATCAAAGCTCTTTCGCTGTGACGCATACCTTTTCTTATCCGCGCAAGTAGGAGTCTGTCGTCTGCGACAGGATTGCAATCAGTAGGAACCAACAGTATCTTTGCCTTATAAGCTTCCACGAGCGTATCTGCCACGCGAGAGAGGAGAGAAACTTCTTTATGCATTTCCTCTATGTTGTTTTTGCCCATTGCTTTCAAATAACCGTTCATGTTTATTACCGCAACAATACCTGCGGGCAGATTAAGCCATTCATAACCGCCATTATCAATCACAAGCTTTATAGCTTCTTTTTCTCCCAGGATGGGTAGGCCAATTGCGTCATCGGCCGTATCTTTTATAACAGGTTTTCTTACCCCACATTCCATTAACCTTTTCGCCGAAACCGCTCTGTCTCTTAAAGTTACTATATCAACATTATTGAGTGCCCACCTGACAAGAAAGGCATGTAACTTTTTCGTTATAGGACCGATTGTCTGTCCGGAAAGGATTACGGGAACACCCATACTTGAAGCCGCCAAGATAGTGAGCGTTTGTTTATATAATTCTTCATAGAGAAGCGTGTTTATATTGCCGCCCCCATTGTTGAACAATAAATCTGCCGTATTCAGTTCGTCCAAGATCGCCTCTGCCGTTTTATCAATCGGCAACGATATTTTTCTGCTACGTAATTGCGCCGCAAGTAAAAAGTAAATCCACCTTAGTGCATATTCTAAATCTCTGGGGTAAAACCGGCGAAATATTTTGCCGAACAGGCCAAGGCGTCTGCTTGTTAATATCGCAAAAAACACTGACTTTTTGTTCAAGTAGGCATTTACATCCCGTATGGACCTCTCCTTGTGATATGTGGAAGTATAAGAGGGATTTGGGGAAAGCATTACAATGTCCAGGTTTGGTATCTTATTCCTAAGATTATAAATTACTGCCTGTGGCATTGCTTCATCGCCGATATCCTGCCAACCGAATCCTCCGATGATTACGATTTTTTTCTTTTTCATGGCTTATATATTGATAAGTAATTTGTTTTATAATCCTATCTTTCTAGCGGTTCTTTTCAAAACCCTTTTTATAACTGTTTTAAACAATTCTTTTGTACCTATTGAGTTAATGTCGGGACTTTTTGCTTCGCCAGTCTCAATTAAGTCGCTATATGTAAAGGTCATATCGTCTATGCCCTCCACGCCATATTTTTCAAAAACGACAGTAGACTCTATGGATAAACGGGCAGGTTCTTTTGGAAATCGAAGAGGGTACCCCAAGGCTACGATTGCAACCGGTATAAAATGCTTTGGAAGATTCAGCCCTTCATACATATTGAGAATTTTCCTCGAATAATTGTGGCTTCTTCCCTCAAGAAGATCCCAGCCGGTACATTTAACCATTGTTGCCCCTAATCCTAAAGCGTGTGCCATAAGAAGCATATTTTGCGTTGCTACTGCGGCATCCATGTAAGGAACATAGTCATATTCTACCGGCAGGTAATTTCTTTTATCAGATCCAACGAAAATAATCACTGGTGCATGCTTCAACCATTCTTCCCTTAAATTGACCAGTAATTGCTTTTGTTGCTCGTTTTGAAGAACAATATATCTACATGACTGCCGGTTACATGCCGAAGGAGCCCAGGAAGCAGCTTCAAGGATTTGTTTGATTAAATCATTGGAAACTGATTTTTGCTCCCATCGCCGGACACTTCTTCTGGTTTTGATTAACTCGAAGATTTGCTCTGGGTTAAACTTATATTCCGAGATATTGTCTCGGACGGATTCTTTACCATCTTTTACAATTAGATAGTACTCTTCGAGAACACCCCGCGCCCATTTTATTATTTCATCGTCCCTGTATTCTCTTTTATCCCATTCCTGTAAAGCTTTCGTCAATATTCGCGATTCATTATCACCAATACTTTTAAGCCTATTGATATCAATCTGGGCGTTTATAGTTTTATCCAAATCGTGTGCTGTCCAAGAAATCCTGGTGCGCAAGAGATCTATTGGCAAAACATTATACGGAGACCAAGCATGTATTTCCAAGAATTAACCCTACCTTCCTTTTGTTTATCATTTATTTTTTTATTTTTACTAAGTTTTTTACTATTTTTCTGAACTCAGAATATGGACGAGCAAAGCTTTTTTTTAGGTCTCTATTGAACTTATATGACCAAACTTTCAATGAATTGTTAAGACTCATTTTCTCTCTTTCAGCTTGAACAGATACCCAATGTGAAGGATATACGTCGTCTGGCCCAAGTTTCCCATCAGCAATTGCCCATATAGACGGACGGATCACGATTTTGGAATCAGACAACCACGCACCCCACCATGCGAAGGTGCTGTTAGATATTATATGACCATCACATAATGTCATCAAGCATAAATCATCCAGCATATTACCATGCACTATCGTTATGTCATTCATGCTTAATAAAGCCATCGACTCTTTTGGTTCGTCAGAAAACAAGATAAAGCCAAGTTCTCTATCACAAAACAGTTCCCTGATTTTGAGTACGGAGTTGCGATAATACGAGGGATCTAAAGCGAGTCCTTCCCTTCTATAATTACCGTAGCGCATGTGGATGCTTATAATGTGCGTAGCTTTACAGGTTTCTTTTATTTGCTTTAAGCGATTGTAACCATTTTCAAGATATTCATCACGAAAGGCAAACCAGCCTTCGACCTCCTTTCGCCGATGTTCAAAATATTGTGGTGAAAGAAAATGACCTTTGAAGTGTGTGTTGTCACTAATTCCATATACTTTGTCATTATAATTAGTATTTGGCAGGCGCGCCCACGTCCATGAGTTCTCCAATTGGATGGGACCTTCTATTCTTTCAGTGGTATCAATATGAAATGCCTTTTCAAAGTCGTAAATGTATTGGTGGCCAATCTCATTTATTGTCTCATTCTTTCCGAATGTCCAAGTTGGTTTCAGCACTCTGTAGCGATATTTATATCCTAAATCGAGTGCAATTGATTTCGTTGCGGCATAGATAAAAAGCTGATTTCCGAGAAAAGATATGATGTCCGCAACTATCATGATCATCTGATTAAGAGTAATTGAAGTATTTCAAAGGATATTAAGACACTTATGCAGAGGACGAGAAACAGCTATATGCAAATTAAATGGCATAACATCGTTTGACCCTACCCAGATAAAATGATCATGTGACGAATCCATTCTAACATAACTCGCTTGCTGGATTGATAATTGACAGCAGACATTAACCGTATGGATATCGTAATTTATATTTGCATTTCTTCGGAAAATGGTTTCTTCAATACCTATGATCTGTTCAAAATGACAATCAAGATTGACTTCCTCGCGGGCCTTTCTCAATGCAGCATCCCGGATGCGCTCACCCTTAAATACCCGACCACCCGGGAACCAGTATTGCCCTTTGGCCGGTTCATTTGTTCTCCGTAATAATAGGCATTTGTTTTCATGGACTATTACGCAATCGACGCACAATATCGGCAATAGCGATTGAATTTTTGAGTACTCTTCTTCCGGGATGAACATTACTTGTGATCTCTAAAGAAATCGTTCATTAAGGAGAAAAGGATGTCAAGACGATGCTTATTTACAAATTGATTATTCCCTATGTAAAAAGCGTTGGTGTGTATGAAATCCGCATTCGAATAATCAACAGCATTATAGTATTTACTCAAGAATGGCTGGCGAAGCAGATTCCCGCTAATTAAAGGTCGGGACTCAATGCCTGCCATCCGAATGATTTCCTGAAAAATTTCCTTACGTTCTTTACTTCTGAACAAGAAAGGCAAAACGAACGAGGATGTGCCTGGAACTTCCAAAAGAATCAGCTCATCCCGATATTCTTTACACATTTTGATGAATTCCTGGTAATTTTTGTTACGCTTCCGTATAAAGCTGTCTATGCGTGCCAACTGGGCAAGGCCCAGCACCGCATTGAATTCTGTGTTTCGCATATTGAAGCCATCTGTCAAAAAGAGAAAATCAAAATCAATATCTTTGTAAGTTTCCTTCAATTTGTCATGGTTTTTCGGTGGCAGTTCACGTGCCAACCCATGAGAGCGTTTCAACAAAAAAAGTTTATACAGTTCCTCGTTATTGGTACACAACATTCCACCTTCCACTGTTGTCATGTGATGCCCCCAGTAGAAACTGAAAGTTCCCGCAATGCCAAAATTTCCCGCCTTTATCCCGTTTAACATAGCGCCTTGTGATTCACAACAGTCTTCTAATATAACAATGTCCCGATCTGAGATGATTTCCTGCAATTTGGCAATATTTGCGGGAAAACCTAATAAATGGGCAACAAAAATGGCCCTCGTTTTTGATGAAATTTTAGAGTTCACCTTATCATAATCCAAGGAAAGATCGGACAGGTTTACATCAACAAACACCGGAGACAACCCACATTGCATCACTGGCGTAACCGTTGTGGGCCAGGTTACCGCAGGTACAATCACTTCATCACCATTATCCCAGTCGAAATACTCTTTTGCAGAATTGAGGAGAAGAAGGTTGGCAGAACTGCCAGAATTCACAAATACACAATGCCGGCAACCTTGCCACTTCGCAAAGGCCGTTTCAAATTCAGCCACTTTGGTAAACTGTGTGAACCGCTTAGTCTCTTTGATAAAGGACACCAGAAGGTCAAGATCGGACTTATTAACTACGTTCTCTTGGAGTTTCCAAAACATATGTTCTGCCCCCGTCAGGATTTTAATTTTGTTTGGGTCTTGTTGAAAAGGGTAAGTTAAGATACCAATCATAGGCCTTCATTAAGCCTTGCTTCAAAGGTATTTGGGCTTTCCACCCCATAGAATGAAGATTACTCATATCAAGCAACTTTTGTGGTATCCCGTCCGGTTTACTTGTGTCAAATTGAATGTCGCCTTGATAACCGACTATATCGCGAACCGCTTCGGCAAGCTCTCTAATAGTCAAATCCTCGCCCAGTCCAACATTAACCGGTTCTTTGCCGGCATAATTCATCATAAGGAATAAAGCAGCTTCAGCGGCATCATCAACATACATCAACTCACGTCTCGGTGTACCCGTACCCCAGAGGATTACAGAAGGATTTTTCTCGATTTTCGCACGGTGAAATTTATCAATTAAAGCTGCCATAACATGAGATTGCTCGGGGTCGTAGTTGTCGTTCATGCCGTATAAGTTGGTTGGTACCGCAGAGATAAAATGGGCTCCATATTGATCGTTGTATGCTTTGCACATAGACATGCCAGCCAGTTTTGCCACTGCATATGGTTCATTCGTTGGTTCGAGCTTACCTGTCCAGAGATATTCTTCTTTCATGGGTTGAGCACATTCGCGTGGATATACGCATGAACTGGAGAAGAACAACAGCTTTTTCACACCAGCTTTCCAGGCAGAATGGATAACATTGCTTTGTATCATAATGTTGGTATAAATAAATTCCGCCCGGTAGGTGTTATTTGCCATAATACCGCCAACTCTGGCCGCTGCAAGAAAAACGTATTCAGGACCTTCATTTGTAAAAAACTTTTCAACTTCTGCCTGCCGGCTTAAATCTAATTCCTTGGATGTTCGAAAAAGAAGATTATCAAACCCATTCCTTCTTAAGCACCTGACCATGGACGATCCCACCATGCCATTATGACCTGCAACATAAATCTTTGCATCTTTATTCATATCTGCTTTTACTTTCTGCCGTACAATTCGCCCTGCCAGGAAATCGTTCTCTTCAGTCCTTCTTCAAGTTCCACATATTCAGTTTTGCCAAATTCACTTTCAGTTTTGCTTAAATCCAGTCTCACTTCTGAAGGAGCGCCAACCGATGAATAGACGGTGTTCGGGAATATAACCGGCTTGCCCGTAATATTCCCGATCATTTGAGCCAAGGCTGCTATAGTGATAATGGACCACCCACCCACGTTGTAGACAACTTCTTTGCCGCTAAGCAAGATATGCCACAACAACTCCGCTGTATCTGCAACGTAACAGTACGTACGCACTGCGGCACCGGCATCTAACAATTCTATTCTATCTTGGAGCAATGCCTTTTCGATGAATGAGTTCAACGCCCTTCTATCGTGTTTGCGGGTGCCAGGCCCATAGGCCAAAGCGACTCGGGCTATCTTTACCTGAATCCCTTGAGAAAGAAATGCATTACATATGGCTTCTCCGCATCGCTTACCTTCGATATAGGCTGCTCGGGGGTGAGATGGTGTAGTCAGCCCAATGTCATTCTCGGAGAGAACATGCTTATTGAGTCCGCTGTATATCTCGCTTGAACTTATAAATAAAAATCTACCACCAGTACGGAGTTTTTTCATCAGCGCTGCTGTTGCCGATGTGTTGATTTTAATAGTTGTTACCGGATCAGCCATAAATAACGAGGGTTGAGCGTATCCTGCAGCGTGGATGATTATGTCTGCTTCGGGCAATCTTGCGTATTCATTAAAATCGGATAAGTCAATTTGCATTATATCGAATCCATCTTTAGCTATAAGTTCCTTCGTATGTGGCGGTGGCTCGGAGTGGCATAATGCGTGCACCTGTACGCGAAGACCTATGTTTTTAAGGTGCGAAAGGCAGGCAAGAATATACGTGCCTATTAAGCCTGAAGCTCCGGTTACCAGCACGGTCGTATTCTGCAATGTATCTATCTTTAACCGTTCGCAGATTTTTTGTACGTCCTGAAAGATAATCATATTATGCATTTATCAGTTCTTCCAATCGTGTTTCAATGTTTTGTACTGTTAGTCCAAAAGCCTCGTCATGTTCAGCGGCATGCCCATAATTTGTTATAACTCTGTGAGAAACCCCGAGTGTTTCGATGATCAGAGGCACATACTTAAAGCACCTGTGTATGTCTGCTGTTATTGCCCCAGAATAGTAAGGCTCAACGACCATTATCTTTCCACTATCACAATTTTCCTTCAATGTGTTGGCATCGAAAGGAGCAACTGTTGTGTAGTACAGGATTGTCACATCAAATCTTTTGGATGCTTCGATAACGCTGCTAAGTGTTGGTCCTACCGCTATGATCGTTGCTTTTTTACCTTGTCTAATAACCGTAGCTTGACCAAATTTTACTTTTTGGTCTTGATCGTTGCTCTGTTCGCTCAACCGGAAGTAGGTAAGATTTTTATCATTATAGGCCATCCGAAACAAATAATCAAATTCTGCCGCTGTGCCTGGAACAACAATCTCAATTCCTGGCAGTGCCTTTAATACGGGCACATCCCCGGGGCAATGATGAGTGTAACCCAAACCGGCATAATCATATGAAGACCCTACGCTTACAATATTGGCCTGTAGATTCTGATAAATGAAATCAATTTTTAATTGTTCATAGCACCGTTCAACCACAAATGGGGCTATACTGTGAAAGACCGGAATAAAACCTTCTTTTGCCAGACCGGCACCCAGGCCAGTCATGGCCTGTTCGCAGATACCAATATTGTAGGTTCGATCAGGATATAATTTAAAAGCGTTTCTAAATCCGAACACGCCAATATCGCCGAGGAGCACAGCAAGGCATTCATCAAGCGCCATCAGATCTTCGACGGTTTTTACAAATTGCTTTCTCATGCAAGTTCCTCTAAAATTTCAGGAAGTTCATCGTCCGTGGGAATACGATGATGCCAAGCCGGGTTGTTCTCCATAATGGTACACCCAAAACCTTTAATTGTTTCGGCGATAATGGCTGTAGGTCGATCATTTGCGGTTTGATTCATAGCCACGTAGAGTGCATTATGATCGTGTCCGTCCACTGATGAGGTGTTCCATCCAAAGGATATGAATTTTGCTTCAAGATTTCCGAGTGCAAGTGCTCGATCTGTCGAATGATTATAATCCACAATACAGGTAATGTTGGACAATTTATGATGAGCAGCCAAAAGAACTGCTTCCCAAATAGAGCCCTCGTTACACTCTGCGTCACCAACCAAAACGTAAACACGCCGGCTGTTTTTACGAAGCTTCATACCCAATGCCATACCAACAGCTATTGGAAGGCCATGCCCAAGCGAACCAGTAGACGCCTCAATTCCCGGAACTTTATTACAGTCCGGATGCCCTCCAAGCCGACTATCATACTTGGCAAAAGCGAATAATTCATCACTTGGGAAAAATCTTTTTTCGGCTAAAACAGCATATAGCGCGAGTGAACCGTGACCTTTGCTCAATATAAACCGATCGCGGTCACAGTCTTGAGGGAAGATTGGATTTATTTTCATAATTCTGTCGTAGAGAACCCAAACTATATCGAGTATAGAAAAGGCACTCGGTATATGACCTTCTCGTGCACTCAGAGTCGTCATGATTATCAAACGTTTTAAATACTTTAGTTTCTTTTGGATCTCATTCATAATAGCTTGTGTTTAATTTCCTCTCACTTTACCCGAGACCATTCCGGTGTTTCATGAACTACGGCAGAAGCGCGGTCAAGTTGACGGGTGACAACGGTTCCTCCTTCAACCACAAAGAATTTTAAGGCATTAAGGATTCTGTCAAACGCTTCATAAGATGTATCAGCCAACCATAAACTGACAAAGTACTCCCCGGGATAGATTTTCTGGTTTTTTAAAGCAATCCGTATTGTTGCTTCACCTTGGATATTGGATAGCTCAAAACCGGCATCAACAGCTACCAGGTGATACACAGGTGTTCCGTTAGATGAGACTATGCTCAATGACATTCTTCCGCTTCTGATATTTTCCGGTGAAAACATGCTGATGTCAAATATAAGATCATCACCAATTGTAAACGTATCACAAACCTCACCTGCACAATTTCTTGTCACCGCATGAATAAACCTCGCCTGCCCATTTCCCGTTCTCTCTTTGATCACATCGAGAGAAACATCTCCCGATCCGGCATGAACGGAAAGATATTTTCCAATAACGTCTTTAATTTGTCCGTAGGATGTGATTTCTCCACCCTCCAAAAGAATACCTTTTGAACATAGGTTGCCGACTGCCCCCATGTTATGACTTACAAAGAGAATTGTTCTTCCTTCTTTTGACACCTCGCTCATCTTGCCGAGACATTTTTTTTGGAATCCTGCATCTCCAACGGCCAGCACCTCGTCAACTAACAAAATTTCCGGCTCCAGATGCGCCGCCACCGCAAAGGCCAGACGGACGTACATGCCCGAGGAATAGCGCTTCACCGGGGTATCAATGAACTTTTCAACCTCGGCAAAAGCAACTATTTCATCGAATTTTTGTGTGATTTCCTTCTTTTTCATGCCAAGTATTGAGCCGTTGAGAAAAATATTTTCCCGTCCGGTAAGCTCGCCGCTAAATCCTGTTCCGACCTCTAAAAGCGAGGCTACGCGACCACGAAGATTTATTTCGCCTATTGTCGGTTCGGTAATTCGCGATAAAATTTTCAGCAAGGTACTTTTCCCGGCGCCATTGCGCCCAATGATGCCTATTACTTCACCTTGGACAACATCAAAGGTTATATCTTTAAGTGCCCAAAACGTTGTATCTTCCTTACGCTGTTTCCCATCTCTGCGGAAGAGATCCTTCATTTTGTAATCAAATATATCGCGGAACGTACGCGCTCCGCGGTGATGTATATTTTCACCGATGGTGTATTTTTTACTCAGGTTTTCTACGGAAATTATTGGCTTCATGGGTTTAAGCGTTTACGAGTTGATCGGTTTAGGAGTTTTGGGGATGAAAGCGCTCTAACATATTTGATGAAGGCGATCAATTTCTTTCGGATATGTTCGATAAACTCGAAAATGGCTGTGTCAGCAGGTAAATACCGCAGCCGTTGAACAATGATGACCTGAGTTTCGAGTTCTGCAAGAGAGCCAAGGGCGATATATAGAAATTGGACATATTCACCATTATGCCTGCGAGCAGCTCCTTCAGCTATATTAGAAGGAACAGAAACTGCGGCCCTTCTCATCTGCGAGGTTAATCCATATAATTCTTCGTTCGGGAAACTTCTTGTAACATCATAAATTCTCACGACCAATTCTACGCTCAACTTCCATATATCTAAATCTTTATGTGTTCCCATGGTTTTTACCTGTTGAAGGGTTTAAGGGTTCATGAGTTTATGAGTTTATCAATTCATACGATAATTAGGTTTATCAGTTCGTGAGTTTATGAGGGTTTAAAAACGCTTAAACGCTTAAACTCATTAACTCATTAGCGCATCACCCCTAAATCACATCTGCGAATTCTTTTTCCATTCGTCGGAAGTTTATCATCCCGGTAATGAAGATCACAATGCTCAGAATGATAGACATCCAAAGCAGGCGGGCCGGCAGATGGGCGGTACCAAGTAGTGTGTACCTGAAACCTTCAATCACACCTGTCATGGGATTTAGCCAGTAAAAAAACTCCAGATTAGCAGGAACCTTGACGCTGGAGTAACCGACCGGTGTTACCCAGAATAGAAGCTGTGTCACAAAAGGCAGGGCTTGGGCGATATCTCTGTATTTCACGCCGATGGCTGTAAACCACAACCCAACACCGAGGGCCGTGACAATACCCCAGAGCAATACGAGTGGAAATAAAAATATTTGCACTTTCGGCATATATTGATAGTAGATCATAAATCCTATAAAGATGAGAAAGGCAATGCCAAAATCAACCAACCCCCGCAATACGGCCGCCGCAGGTATAATCAATCTGGGAAAATAGACCTTAGTTAAAAGATTAGCGTTTGAAGTCAAGCTCTGGCTAGAACTTGACAGCCCTTCAGAAAAAAAATTCCAAGCCAGGATGCCTGAGAAGGTGAATAATTGATATGGTACGCCTTCTGCCGAGAAGCCCGCAAGCTTATTGAAAATAAAGGTGAACACAACCATCGACGCGACTGGCCGCACGATCGCCCACGCTGCGCCCAGGACGGTCTGTTTGTAGCGGACTTTCACGTCCCGCCAAACCAGAAAATAGAATAGCTCCCGGTATTCCCATAATTCCTTCAGGCAAAGGGCGGTTAATCTCTTAGATGGCTTGATGACAAGCCCATAATTTGTCATATTGATGCCTTTTCACAATGAAAGAGAAAGAAACAATAGATTCTCTGGTCTTGATAATGCTCCATGATATTCACCAGATTGGCCACAAAATATATTTTCCTCGTCATGTCTGACGGCACGGCATCGTATATTCGCGTTTTGAATGCATCTGGTGAGTAATGGCGGCAAAACGGCACTTTGTATGGATCATCCCTCCAGACCTTTTTTGCTTCCGGCTCTATGATAATGTCATTCTGGTTATGATAGGGACTGGTTGTGATAAAATAACTTTCATCAAGATATAATGGAACGATGACGTAGCGCCCCCCCTTACACAAAATCCGACCTGCTTCTTTGACGAAGCGGATGTCCGCATTTCCTATGAAACATTCGTAGGCGCAGTGGAGGGCCATTGCAGATGCAAAGCCTTCAGGCAATTTCGTGTCGCCTGCATCGGCGCCAATGGTTTTCCCGTGGGTGCCAGCCGGATAAGCCAGATCCAAGCGGTATGAAGTGACGCCTCTTTTATTGAGCGCGTCCGGATAGGGGCTGCCTGCCGCAGCAATATCAATAAATGTATCGTTTTTCTGTAAATTCAGCAGGCTATGGCTTAAATAATGTTCTAGGCATTTTTCAATATAAACTTCGCCCATGTTCTTATAAGCATTTTTTAACTCCGGGAACTCTTGAAGCCACGATTCAAAATCGTCGATATCTATGTTGAGTGTTTCCACGATCATACCCGACTTTTCACACCGTTGTCGGAGATTTTCATAGAGTAGCGCGTACTGTTTAGGCGCTTTGGTATGGTCATGAAAGGATTGTCGATCTTCTTCTTTGCTTTGTTGAAAGGAGAGAAGTTGGGGTACGCGCCATTGCAATTCGCTTTCGACTTCCGCCCTGATTATATTTCGCAATCGATCTTTAATTTTGTTATTGAAGCGAGTCCGAATGCTCATTGTTACACCCCCCCCTACATTGTATACGGTTAATTGACCATCTCCGCTATTCATTCGGATTTACGGTTAATCTTGAGATAACGGGTGTGCCACTGCCAGGTTGTTTTGATAATTTCACTGAAATCTGGCTATTCGGGTTGCCAGTTCAGAGGCTTTCTCTTTTTCTACCCCATCCTCAGGATAAAACTGACGCCCAGGTATCACAACCTATTTCTTTCCCGGATATCCATTCCTCGGCCTGCTGGCATTGAACCCCTGCCTGGGCTGCGAGTAACTCAATCTCGGGCTTGAAGAAATAGCGCATGGCATGGGTTTCCTTCAATTCGGTGACTGTATGGGGGGAAGTGAGGTTGCGCACAAATACATGATAATTCACATCAACTATGTTTTCATTGGGGTGCAGAACCGGCTCGGCCAGGCGGGTGATTTCGTTTTGATCATCCGCTATCCTCTTGATTCTAACTGAGGGGCGCTCGGTCAGGACTGCCGGGCCATACCAGACATCAAAAATGAAAAGGCCACCGGGATTCAGATGCTGTCTGGCCGTTTCGAATACCGCCGTCACATCTTCATTGGTCGTCTGGTAGCTGATGACGTGAAACAAAGCTATAACTGCATCAAAGGATTGGGAAAGGCGGATTGTGCGAATGTCACCTTCTGAAAAAACAGGTTGAGATTCAGACTGAGAGGGAGTCTTATCATTATCTGCAGCCTCAATCTTAACCTCAGTCTCAGCCTCAATCTTAGCCGCACGGGCGATGTTGAGCATTTCCTTGCTGCGCTCGACTCCGTGGACTTTAAAACCTCTTTCTTGCAAGAGAAATGCGTGCTTTCCGGTACCCGAACCAAGTTCAAGGATGGATCGGGCTGATGGGTTAAATTTGCGGATCAGACCCGCGACATATTCGGTCTCCGCCGCATAATCCTTGTCCCGATAAAGCAGGTCGTAATAGCGAGCGTAGTTGTTAAATACTGTTGATGGTTGATAGGTCATTGTTTAGAGTTTATAGTTGATAGTTTAGTCATGATAGAACCTCCTCGACTGCTTGACAGACCTGCTCAATTTGTGAATCGGTAAGGGCGAGACCGGAAGGGAGATAGAGGCCTCGGCGAGCCAGACGTTCTGCAACGGGATAATGTTCATTTTGAAATAAACCCATTTTTATAAACACTGGTTGTTTATGCATAGGCCAGAAGAATGGGCGGGTTCCAATGCCTATTGATGCAAGACGCTTACCGAATTCTTCTGCATCCATCGGTATTTTGTCTTTCAGTACCACACCATAAACCCAATATATGTTTTCAGCATAGTCAGTTGCAGGCAATGGCAATTGCAGGGCTGGGACATCTGATAATAGTTCCGTATAGCATTTCCCCATTCTATGTTTGCGTTCGACAAATTCATCGAGGCGTTCTAATTGAGCGCATCCGATCGCTGCTTGGAGGTTTGAAAATCGAAAATTCCATCCTAATTCCTCATGAACATAGCGCTTTTTTGCCTGAAAGCAGAGATTGCGAAGAGAGCGGCAACGTTCGGCAAGTTCAAAATCGTCAGTAACGATCATTCCGCCTTCGCCTGTTGTTATATGCTTATTGGGATAGAAACTGAATGTACTGATATCACCGAAACTACCACAAGGAAAAACGTTTGAGGGTTGAAGGTTGAGGGTGGAAGGTTGAGGGTTTTGCGTTTTTTTTAACTCTCCGCTATCCGCTAAACACTCTATGCTTCTTTTATAAGTCTGTCCGTGCATTTCCGCAGCATCTTCGATGATCTTTAAATTGTACTTCTCGGCCAACTCAATAATCGGATCCATATCACATGGTAATCCGTAGATATGAACTACCATAATTGCTTTTATATTTTTGTTTCCCTTAATCTCAATCTCATCCTCAATCTTTTCCTTCAGTTGTTCTACGTCTATATTCCACGTAATCGGGTCAGCATCGACAAGGACTGGCTTAACTCCTGCCCGTACCAATGCAGCAGCGCAGGATATGATGGTAAAGGTAGGCATGATAACCTCATCGCCATGACCGAAACGAAGCGCTGCAACAGCCGCATCTAAAGCAACTGAGCCATTGGCCACTACAATTCCATACTTACGGCCGACCCTTGCTGCAAACTCCCCCTCAAATCTCTTTACGAAAGGTCCTTCCGATGAAATCCATCCGGTATCGATGCATTCCATGAGGTACTTTTTTTCGTTGCCGTCGAGGAGAGGTTCGTTGACAGGAATCATGAGATGCTCCGCATAGTTTAGAGTTGATGGTTTAAGGTTGATGGTTGATAAGTCATTGTTTAGAGTTTATAGTTGATAGTTTATTGACAAGCCTATTCAATTGGGATTTCCTTAGAGCGGAAAGCTTGTCTGCAAGAGGAGCGATTCTGTTGAGTATGTCATCAAGTTGCAGCACATCGATAAAACCAAGGTCCTTGGCTACTTCAAATTGGCAGGCTGCTTCCATAAGTGAGCCATATGCGGTTTGTGTAAAATGTGCCTGATCTTTGTAACTGGTTCGGGCAACTTCCTTCAGCGATATTGGATGCAACAGAAATTGCTGCCCTGTTGATTTGGGATACGAGACCATATTTTTCTTCTTGTGGAAAGTTATTTGTAATTTTGTATGTTAGTAAGATGAACTGTTTTGCCATCTGCCAAACTTCTAATTTTTGATAGCTAAACATTCTGAATTCTACGTTTTCTGTTCCTCTCAACAATCAACTATAAACCATCAACATGATAGGGTATCTATTCATCGAATCTGGTTTTGTCCCCATCCCCTGCGAAGGGTCCTTGTTTTACTTCGATCATTGATGTCTCTTCCAGCATTTCAAAGGAATGTCCGCCACCGCAGAGGAGGATGAGGTCGCCTGAGTACAGAATCCGGTCGCCGATGAATTCTTTGCTGGAATCATAAAGCTTCACTTTCACCTTGCCCCGCCGGATGAAGAGAACTTCCTGAGTATAGAGTACCTGCCTCGTCATCATATTGTGAACGTGGGCACTGATCTTGTGGCCTTTGGGATGCTTCATGTAGGCCACCTGCTGGGAAAAACTGCCGGGAGTGAAAAACTGAATGCCCGGTTTGTCATAATTTGCTCGAATAATGAGGGCAATGGGTTCAAGTCCGTTGACGATGGTTTCAATCAAATCGTTTCTTTGAGTTGCTTGTTTCACGTAACACCTCTTATATATTCAGGCTGGTAAGTTATCAAGCTGAAAAGCTTGTTTTCACACTGAAAGATCAATTTCGATGTTTTTCACCATCTCCGGATTGTTAAAATACCAGTGAATTGTTTTTTTCTATGCCTTCTTTGAGTGAAACCTTTGGCTCCCAGTTGATAAGATGCTTTGTTTTATTGATATCAGCCCAGGTTGCTGCTACATCGTAGGCAGCGAGATTAATAATTGCATCGATTTTGTGTTTTAAAAAGACTTCCGATAATTAAGGACATATTCTCGATATCGACCTTGTAGAAGATAAAGTTTGGAAATTTCTTTAGCTCATCCAGTCGATGGTGCTTCAAACGAATGGCATAGTAGTCATTTATGTTATCGACAGCAATGACACTTTCCCCGCTCTCCAAAAGCTTACGGGTGGTGTTTGCTCCGATAAACCCAGCAGCACCGGTGACTAAAATCTGTTTTGAGTGTTGAGTCAAAATATTTCATAGTGTGTTTGGGGCCGGGTCACGTTAACCCATTGAATTATAACTGGATATGTTCCAAAAATAAGGTGTTTTTGGCGTTGAAATGAGGCAGATATGTGGCCGTTTTCTTTCTCTGCGGACTCTGTGAGAGATAAAGTCTTAGATTCTTTTCCTCTCGCCCACTCCCTACGGTCGTTCGAGCACACAGAGTTCTCAGAGAGGAGATGTTTTTTTTGCCGGTATGTGAGGAAGATTCATCCCGGCAAAATATATTTAACTTTGCGTCTCTGCGAGAGATAAGGCATCTTTTGATATATTTATTGAGCAATATACCAATCAATCGTTTTTCTCAACCCTTCCTTGAAAGCTGTTCCTGCTTTAAATCCGAATTCATCAAACGCCCTATTGGTATCAAGCATCCTGCGGGGTTGGCCGTCGGGCCTTGAGTTGTCCCAAACAACACTTCCCTTGTAGTCCATTAATTCTACAAGCAGGGTGACGAGGTCTTTAATGGAGATTTCGAAACCGGCGCCGATGTTGACGGGTTCACTTTTGTTGTAAGACTCTGTTGCCCGGATAATGGCTTCCACGGCATCTTCTACATAGAAAAATTCACGGGTGGCAGATCCGGTGCCCCAGATCTCCACTGTCGTCGAGATGCTGGATGCTGGAGGCTGGAGGCTGGAGGAAATGGAAATACCGTCTTCAATTTCCGATTTCCAATTTCCGATTTCCGATTTATCGGAGAAATATATTCCGTAATGGTTCAGAACCGCTAAAACTTCTTCCTGAGGGGAATTGGGTTTTGCCTCAAACCTCTTCCCTCCAACCTCAATCATCCCATCTCCATTTCTGAGGAAGTCATTGGTAATGGCATTGAAGTCGCCGCGGGAGAGGAGATTCGCAAGGTGAAATTTGCGGATAAGTGCCGGGATAACGTGTGAAGATTTAAAGCTGAAATTGTCCCCGGGGCCATACAGGTTTACCGGGAGGAGAAAAATAGAATTAAAACCGTATTGTTGGCGGTATGCCTGCGATTGAACGAGCATCATCTTTTTTGCGAGGCCGTACGGTGCATTCGTTTCTTCGGGATAACCGTTCCAGATGTCATCTTCACTGAATGGTACAGGTGTAAACTTCGGGTAAGCACATATGGTGCCAAGGGCAACGAGCTTGTTTATTTTACTGAGATAGGCTTCATGGATAAGCTGTATCCCCATCATGGCATTTTCATAAAAGAGTGAGGCGGGGTTTTCCTGATTAAAACCGATACCGCCGACTTTTGCGGCAAGATGGATGACAATATCGGGCTTTTGCTCCGTGTACATGCGTCGGATGTCGGTGAGGCTGGTGAGATTGTATTCGGGCAGGTCGGCGATGGCAATGTACCGGCAGCCCCGGGTTTTAAGCTTGCGGATAAGATGGGTACCGAGAAAACCTTTACCGCCTGTGATGGTGATATGTTTCGATCTGAGATCTATTGTTGGAGACTGGAGACTGGAGGCTGGAGGTTTAGGCATGTTTGCCTTCGAGAGAATTTCTTAATCCATTCAATTTTCTGTCTATACCCTCTGATAAGTCACGTAAGGCCAAACATGTTGCTTCATCAAATATTCTCCTCCTTCTGAAAATTTCTATCATTGTTATAGTTTCATAAAGGGAACCTTCTGCAATATAAAGAAATTGTATAAACTCCTTTTTATAGTGCCTTCCTTTCCCTTCAGCAATATTCAACGCAATGCTTGTTACTGCTGCCTCCATTTGCGAAATCAATCTCGAATGTTTATTTTGTGATATATTTTCAAGCAATTCCAATGTTTTCTCAGCAAAATCAACTGCCATTCTCCAAACATCAAGTTTTTCAAATGGATATATAAATGCGTCTTGCCTCACGCCTCTAACCTCTTCCCTCAACCATGTTATTAATTCACCGTTCTCTTATTCTTTCATTCGTGGCAAATGCATGGGTGGTGTAATTGAAGCATTTGTCGTTGCATACGGCTATTCCTTCACCGGGGGGGTCAATCCCGACCATCTTGAGGTCGTGATCAACCATTATTTTGACAAGCTCCGGGAATGTGATGCGTGGCTGCCATCCGAGCTGGTTTTTAGCCTTGGCAATGTCTGCGAGGAGGAAGTCTACCTCAGTGGGGCGGAAATAACGGGGATCAATCTCGACGACTACGTCGCCGGGCTGGAGGCTGGAGGCTGGAGGCTGGAGGGAGGGCATATCTTGTCTCAAACCTTTTGCCTCAAACCTATCGCTAAGTGATGCGACTACTCCGCGTTCGCCGGTACCTGTGCCCTGCCATTCGAGTTCAATACCTGCATATGAAAAGGTTTTTTCGACGAATTCACGGATGGAGTGACTTTCGCCTGTGCCTACCACATAGTCATCCGGTTTGTCCTGCTGGAGCATGAGCCACATCATTTCCACATATTCAGGGGCGAAGCCCCAGTCACGTTTCGCATTAAGGTTGCCGAGATATAATTTTTTCTGATTGCCGGCGAGGATGTTGGCAAGAGCGCGGGTAATTTTTCGTGTAACGAATGTTTCGCCACGGCGGGGCGATTCATGGTTGAAGAGGATTCCGTTGCAGGCAAAGAGATTGTAGCTTTCACGATAATTGATAACCATCCAGTATGAATACAGTTTTGATGCTGCGTAAGGGCTTCGCGGATAGAAAGGAGTGGCTTCACTCTGGGGAGGAGGAGAAGCGCCAAACAGTTCGGATGATGATGCCTGATAGAATTTTGTTTTGATCCCGCTGTGGTGAATTGCTTCCAGGAGGCGTATAGTGCCGAGACCGGTAATGTCACCCGTGTATTCGGGTGAATCAAAACTTACCCTGACATGGCTCTGTGCGCCAAGATGATATATCTCATCGGGGTGTACATTATAGATGAGGTTTGCGAGCTGTCCCGAGTCGGAAAGATCGCCGTAATGAAGAAACAACCTTGCACCCTGAATATGTGGGTCGGTGTAAATGTGGTCGATCCTGCCGGTATTAAAGGTACTTGCCCGGCGGATGAGACCGTGGACTTTATAATCTTTTGAGAGGAGGAATTCCGCCAGGTAGGAACCGTCCTGGCCGGTAATGCCTGTGATGAGAGCGTTTTTCATATTAACCTCTTTGAATCTGGATTATGGATTATGGATTAAGGATTAGAGTTCAAACCCGCAACCCTCAATTGAGATATTATCTCTCGCCCACTCGTTTCACTCGTTCGAGCCACAGAGAACGCTGAGAGGGGATGTTTTTGCCGGTATGTGAGAAAGATTCATCCCGGCAAACCCGCAATCCTTGCGGGTAAAATTTTACTTCTGCCCTGACAAGGGCATGGAGTGTGGACAAAATTGAGCCTTCTTACAATTCTGGTCACAGGCATATCTCATCTTTCTCTGGGAACTCTGCGGCTTTGTGAGAGATAATACCTTAGATTCTTTTCCTCTCGCCCACCCTTAAGTAGTGCTGGATTAAAGAGTGGGGATTATGGATTTTATATTGTCGGAAGAGGATGCTGAAGCATATGTATATGTCCTGAGACAGGCGTTTTCTTCTGTCTTCTGTATATACCAGATGAGGGCTTTGGCAACGATTATGGCAAGGATGAGAGCGATTATGATATAGATGATCTTCTCTTTGCCGAGCGAGAGATTGAGCTTGTTTTTAAGACGTGTCTTAAGATTGCGCTTACGGCGCACCTTTTTGCGAACCAACTTGGAACGGTCATGAGAAGAGTGTTGTTCGGACATTGAGTGATTAAGTGACTGAGTAATTGAGTGATTAAGTAATTGAGTGAATAAGTAACTGAGTGATTGAGAGACGAGTAATTGAGTAATTAAGTGATTGAGTAATTAAGTGATTGAGTAATTAAGTTATTAAGTGATTGAGTGATTAAGTGATTGAGTGATTAAGTGATTCATTTAGAATCTTGAATAATCTTTTTTTGTTTCTTCTGGGAAGCAATGTAACTATTAAGCACTTTAATCAGAGAATATCCTTCTTGTTTATACATATCAAGCAGATCGTTATCAATATAACCTTCATCGAAACATTCATTGAAATCGTCTATCAGTTCACAAATTGATCCTCTCGATTGTCTGCAAAACTGTATATTTTCCTGATAGTGATATCGGCCAAAACCTTCTGCTATATTATTTGTAATACTGAGTTTTGCCCGACTCATCTGGTTTTTTAAATTATATTTTTCGCTATCGGGCAACATTTTTATCAATGTACTTACCTTTTTGCTAAATTTTCTTGCAAGGTTATATACGTATAAATCTTCGAAAGATGTTATTGAAGATGGCATTCACTCAATTACTTATTCACTCAATCACTTGTAGTTACGGCTACGCTACGGCAGGCTGCCGCCATTGGCATGAATTCATGCCCGGGTAATTTCCGATTCAGGTTTGTAAAGGGTTTCCCCATTTAGTGTGTGCGTAACGAGAAATTCTCGTAAAAATCTAAAACACAATTTGCTGGATCTCTGCTTTCGCAAGGATGAAGTAAAAGTGTCGAAGCCTTATATTATATCATATTTACTTACTGAATACAGCTATCTGACTCCCCCGTCTTGTTCTTAATCAGCGTTTAGTGTAAAGCTTTTATCTGTCAGTTGATGGTTAACAGCCCCCAATCTATATCCATGATTCGCATTTCACTTTGCGCCATGCGCCATGCGCTATGCATTCTCGCCTTTCCAATCACTTAATTACTTATTCACTCAATTACTTTTTTCCCCTCAATCACTGCCTGCGGCGTTGTGGTGACCATTGCCAATGCCTTTTCTTTGCCGACTATCCGTGCCGCTATTTCGACTGCACCGGACAGGATCGGCGGCCTGCTTATCACGTTATGGCAATCGGTGGCTATGATGTGCACCATATTGTATTTTAACATCTTTTCCACAAAACCCTTTATCCCTTTTCCGAATTTACCCGTTATGCTCATGGCAGTAACCTGTGACAGGGCTCCTTCTTCGAGCAGTTCATAGATGACCGAGCTGTCTTGCTGAATCTGCGGTACCCTCTCGGGGTGACTGATAATGGGCGTAATTCCTTGGCTGATTAAATCGAGAATCAACTGTTTTACGGCCGGAAGAGGAAAAAGGTCCGGAAGTTCAAGGGTAATGTAACGCTTATTATCATTTACCGTAAGGGCTTCTCCTTTTTCGATGAGACCGGTTAATGCAGGGTATATCCGTACATCGGACCCGGGGATAATATTGAGAGGAATACCTTTTTTATGAAGTAATTCCTGCAGGAAGAGGGATTGTTCTTTTATTTTTACACTATTATTGCTGTAAACACCGTTTAATGTGTGCGGCGTGGCTACTATGGTTCTCACGCCATCATCAAAAGCCATCCTGCACATCTCAAGGGATTCATCCCAGTCCCGCGGCCCGTCGTCGAGCTTGGGCAGTATATGGGCATGGATGTCAATCATGTTTCTTTTCTGCCCTTTCCCTCAGTTTTTCTTTTAAAAACGGTGGATACGATATGCTTTAAATCCATCATATTTTTCAATGGATTCTTATTCTCATCCCGTCTTGTTCTTATCTTTTTCTTCTGCCCGTCATCACCGTAATAATAGCCGTAGTGATAATAGTATCTTGAATAATAGCGTGAATAATATTTGTAATAGGGGTAGTAGTAGTTTTCCTTCTGAAAGTCGACATCGTTAAGGACAATGCCGAAGATATTCGCATTTACCTCTGAAAGCTGATGTATGGCCGACTGGGCAGCGGGCCGCGGCGTCACACCTGTTTTTATTACGATTACGACTCCATCCACGTAAGATCCGACCTCGACTGCATCGGTAACAGAGGTAATAGGCGGTGAGTCGAAGATGACAATATCGAATTGCTCCTTCATTTTTTCAATGAATATATCCATATGGCTGGAAATAAGGAGTTCCGCCGGATTGGGCGGGATCGTCCCGCAAGTGATCAGTTTTAAGTTCTCAACCTGTGTATCGCGGATTATTGAAAAGGGCTCCATTGCGTCAACCAGGATTTCCGACAGCCCGGGCTCGCGCTCCGTTTTGAAAACGGTATGGACTCTCGGTTTTCTCATGTCTCCGTCGATTAACAGCACCTTCTTCCCAAGCTGTGCGAAAGCGACGGCCAGGTTCGTAGACATGATTGTCTTTCCTTCCTGGGCCATTGCAGATGTAACAAGTAGAACCTTTTTTTCATTATCGGACGCGCTGAAGAGGATATTTGTCCTCACGGTCCTGATCGCCTCAGCGATGGATGAGCGCGGTGTGCTGAGTAAGGGGATTTCCTGCTTTTCTTCGCCCAGGGCTGTTAGTTCAAATCTTCCCAGGATGCCAAGCAGCGGCACATCAAGGTACTTCTTTACATCATCTGGTGATTTGATGGTGTTGTCGAGGTATTCAAAGAAAAAAGCGAGGCCTGCACCAAGGGCAAGGCCTGAGACAAGGGCAAGAAGAAGATTCTGCAAGATTTTCGGTTTTACCGGGTTGTTCGGCACCCTTGCAGGGTCAACAACCATAATATTGGATACGTTGATGCCTTCCGTCACATTTGTTTCTTTTATCCTCTTAAGTAAAGACTCATAGAGGGAACGGTTTGTGTCGACGTCCCGCTTGACGATGTTGAATTCGCTTTCCTTTTCATTAAAATCGAGCACAGCCTTTTTCTGTCCTTCCAATGCACCCTGCAGGGATCTTTCACGTGCAACCGCTACCCTGTATTCGCTCTCTATCGATTGTGCAACCTTCTGCACTTCCTGTCTAATCTTATCTTTCAGCGAGTTCAATTCCGAGTTGAGCCGTATGATCCTTGGATGTTCCGGCCCGTACTTTTGAGACAGTTCGTTATAATTGCCCGAAAGCTTTATGTATTCACTCTTCAATTGTGTTATGAGCGGGTTTGAAACAACGGCAGGCAGTGTCTCAATTGCATCGGCATTTCTGCTGAGACTTTTCATCTCGTTATACTGGTTTTCTTTTGCAAAGCGCTCGGTCTTGGCTACACCCAATGCTGTATTCAAATCTTTCAATTTCTGGGAGTCAACATTGTATTTTTCATCCATATCTATAGCAATAACACCCTTTTCTTTCCTGTAACTCTGGAGCTTTGCCTCCGATTCTTCCAGCCTTTCCTTTACTTCTTTTATCCTGGTTGATAACCAGCCTGTTGCATCCTGGGATGCGGAAAACTTCCTTTCAAGGTTGCTTTCAATATAGAGCCTTGCATGGGTATTCGCGATGGTTGCAGCAAGCCTTTTGTCAATGGAATCAAAACTTACGTTGACCAGCCTGCTGTTCTTGATAGGATCGATTTTAAGTTTGCCCAGGTATTTCGCAATAAGGTTATTTTGCGTTGCTTCTGTGTCTTCCTTAACCGGCCCGAATTCCTTATTGTCTTTGAGGTTCAGCGCCCTGATTACCTTCAGGGCAAGGGCGTTGCTTTTCAGGATATTGTATTGTGTTTGGTAATAGTCTATGTCACTCGCTTTTATGTCGAGAACTTCCTTGATATTGGTGACATTGGGATTTTCCTTGTCTATAATCATTTGTGCCGTTGCCCTGTAGACGGGCGTCATGGTAAATGACCGTATTGCTACGGAAAAAAAGATTACGAGAAAGACAGTTGCCACCACCCATCTTCTCTTGAATATGACATGGACATGATCCATTAAATGGGGTTCTTCTATCTGAAACATCTTAGGCATTGGCTAAACCTCCAAAGGCAAAAACGCCAAAATAATTGAGTGAATGAGTGATTGGAAAGGCGAGGACGCATGGCGCAGAGTGCAGAGCGCATAGTGTATTGAGTGAATAAGTAATTGGAAAGGCAGGTAATTGAGTGATTGAGTAATTGAGTGATTTGGAAAGGCGAATAACGCATAGTTCATAGTGTTTAATGTAGATAATGGCTGATAGTTTCATAGGCGTATTGCGGATCAGAAGAAACTTTCAGGCACTACAATGATATCTTCCGGCATAACAGGATCATCAAGGCCTACCCGAAATTCCTTTTTCTCCCCACCTTTAACGCGTATAATTTTTGTTCTTTTTATCGCTGCCTTGTCGGTTTTTCCGCCTGCCGTTGCAATTGCCTTCAGAACGGTCATGCCCTTCTCCAGTACAAATTTACCGGGATGTTTGACCTCTCCTGAAGCGAAAAAGAATTCCGCCTTCGGAACATAAACGGTATCATTAGGTTCTAAAAGGATATTCTGTGATAAATCTCCTTCGAGGAGTTTCTTCATGTTGATATTTGTAATTTCATCTTTCCGTGCATCTTCGATAGGTATAGGCATAGCACGCTTTACTTTTGGTCTCACAATAATTATTTCCGAGGCTGCGTCTGCGGTCGGGCCGCCCGCCATGGAAAGGATTTCAAGCAGACTCGTCCTGCCGGTAAGGGGGTAGGATCCGGGCCCTTTTCCGGCACCAAACAGTTTCCCCCCCACCTCTCCCATTACATACACGACCTTACTCTTAATTTCCTTTACAAATATTGACACCTGAGGATTCACGATATACTTTCCGGAAAGAGCTTCCACAATTTTTTTTTCAAGATCACCCACACTTAATCCGTCCGCATAGACTTTCCCTATGAGGGGGAAGCTGAACCACCCGTCACGGGATATAAAAAACTCTTTTGTTAAATCTTCGTGATCCCAGACCGTTACTTTAATAGTATCTTCCGGCCCGATTACATAATCTTTATCGTCTTCGCGTGACGTTACAAAAGATGATTTCGTTTCGGTTTTATCGGATTTTATTACAGTACGATCGGATTGTTCCCTGGAATCTGCATTCCCCGAAGCAGGGAATGCAGATGTCTGGAATAAAGTTAAAAGACAAATTTGAAAAACAAGTATGAAAAATGTAGTCGGAACTGTTCTTTTTACAAATAGCATTTTTTTCCTCATAGGTACTGCCTTGCAATGACAAAAACCAATTTATTGAAAATAAGCGATGCATATTTTATATCATAATCGTTTAAAGTGCAATTGATAACAGCAAGCCGAGCCTGTTCTCTTTGTATCCCTCAATAGCTATATTGCTGTCATACAGGTTATAGTCATAATGAATCCCGATACTGGTGCCTTTGCGGATGATGTAGTCGAGGCCAAGGCCAAAAGCAGGGTTATTAACATCCTGCTTTACTTTTGTTTGGCCAGGTGTAGGCGTATAACTGCCGTACTGACGGTAAAGGTTATTTGTATATGAAACATTTGCCTTACCGATGAAATTGGATGGAAAATTATGGCTGACCGCAAGGTTTGCACCCGTTGAAATATAGTAGTCACCATATGGCGCAGTGAATGCAGTGAAAGATGTGGCTGTAGGTGTTCTAAATACATTAAAGGTAAAATGCGTCCTGTCTGTAAAGGCATACTGCATATTGCCCATGAACCCTATGCCGTTCCAGTTCGGAGTCGTACCTTTAAATCTGGCCTCGGTATAGCCGATCTTGAAGGTCCCTTTTATCCTTGCTGCCGGTTCCCATGCAAGACCTGTCCATAGGTTGTAAATATCCGAATCAACGTTGGTAGTTACATAACCGGGTCTTGAATAATTCCTCTGCTTATAGCTGAATTCAAGAAGGGCAGATGTAAGAGGCAGGAAGCGGTAGAAGAGCGTCAGGCCGGGTTTGCTTTGTGTGTAATCATCCCACTGGGCATTGCCCATACTCGGACTGAAACTTTTCATCTCATATTCATAAAAAGCGGCAAGCTTGTAGCGGTCGGCAAACTTGTATGAAGCCTCAATGCCTGAGGTATTCATAGTATAGTCATCCGTCATAATATAAATGGCACGGGGAGGCGTTGATGCCTTGATGAAATCATTCCTTAAGAGGACATTTAATCCGCTGGCAAAGTCAAAGCCGAGGGCTGTATGTAAAAGCTGGTCCTGGTTGTTAAACTGTGAAAATGTGTTGTAAGACTTGATGGCTGCATTATAGTTCAAATGAAACAGGTGTGTTCCGAAAGGAACAAATAGCCTGATTCCCGGGGTTACCATGTTTATGGTATCGCTTCTGTTCCCGCTTGATGAATAACCCTTGCCATCCTGAACTGAGGGTCCCCACATGGCGTTCCTTTGGAACACGTTATCCGTCCATGTCTGATCAATGTAGACGTACGGGTGGAACTTAACGGCCCCGAGTTTTATGTTGCCCGGTATGGAGTCAGGGTCCATCATGCCTTCCGGTACAGCATAGGCAGGCATCGTAAAGGCTAAGACTAAGACTGCAATCGCAAGGAAAAAGGGTACACAGCTTTTCTTCATGGCATCAAGCCCCCTCTTAGTTATTTTTTTTGTAATCATGTCCATTATCTCTCCTTAATGGCTTGGACTTGGCGGCGGTGGCGGCGGCGGTGGTGGTGGTGGCGGCGGTGGCGGTGGAGCAGGAGCAGGTGTAGGAGTCGGAGTAGGGGTCGGAGTCGGAGTAGGGGTCGGAGTCGGAGTAGGGGTCGGAGTCGGAGTAG